>OATB01000849.1_pt1 | contig 14747 bp, 8 predicted proteins | sample 1494941 | NCBI WGS metagenome assembly OATB01 (sample SAMEA2579931, study PRJEB22360) | human gut metagenome | reverse complement strand
AAATGCTGGCGACGCTCGCCAGCCGAGGTATGGGCGCGTTAAGCGATGCCGAAGGCTGCTGGCACCTGGAACAGGCGGTGATGCGCGGCGCCCCGTGGCGACTGGCGATGCGCGTTTTTACCGACAAAATGCCCCCGTTACAACAGGCTCTGTTTAACATCAGCGCCACAGAAAAAGCCGCAACGCCGGTCATTCCTCCTGCTGATGACAACGCCTTTAACGGCAGCCTGAGCGATGAAACAGCGGTGATGGCATGGCTGAAAAAGCGGATTGCGGTTCAGCTAAGGCTGAGCGATCCGGCGTCACTGCATCCAAACCAGGATCTGTTGCAACTCGGCATGGACTCGCTGCTCTTCCTTGAACTCAGTAGCGATATTCAGCACTACCTGGGTGTACGCATCAATGCGGAACGGGCGTGGCAGGATCTGTCTCCTCATGGACTCACGCAGCTTATCTGTTCTAAGCCAGAGGCGACGCCTGCCGCTTCGCAGCCGGAAGTATTGCGGCACGACGCCGACGAGCGTTATGCGCCCTTCCCTTTGACGCCCATTCAGCACGCCTACTGGCTGGGGCGAACCCACCTCATTGGCTATGGCGGCGTCGCCTGTCACGTCCTGTTTGAGTGGGATAAACGCCACGATGAGTTCGATCTCGCCATACTGGAGAAAGCATGGAACCAGCTCATCGCACGCCACGATATGTTGCGTATGGTGGTTGATGCCGACGGGCAGCAGCGAATCCTGGCGACAACGCCGGAGTATCACATCCCGCGTGACGATCTGCGCGCGCTTTCCCCGGAAGAACAGCGCATCGCACTGGAAAAACGGCGGCATGAACTGAGCTATCGCGTTTTGCCTGCCGACCAGTGGCCTCTTTTTGAGCTGGTGGTCAGCGAAATCGACGATTGCCATTACCGTCTGCATATGAACCTCGACCTTTTGCAGTTTGATGTGCAGAGTTTTAAAGTCATGATGGACGACCTGGCGCAGGTCTGGCGCGGTGAAACGCTGGCGCCGCTCGCTATTACCTTCCGTGATTATGTGATGGCTGAACAGGCGCGCCGACAGACATCGGCATGGCACGATGCCTGGGATTACTGGCAGGAAAAACTGCCGCAACTGCCCTTAGCGCCAGAGCTGCCGGTGGTTGAGACGCCCCCGGAAACGCCACACTTCACCACCTTCAAATCGACGATCGGCAAGACAGAATGGCAGGCCGTGAAACAGCGCTGGCAGCAGCAAGGCGTCACACCGTCTGCCGCGCTGCTCACGCTGTTTGCCGCCACCCTTGAGCGCTGGAGCCGTACCACAACATTTACGCTGAACCTGACGTTCTTCAATCGCCAGCCGATCCATCCGCAAATCAACCAGTTGATTGGTGATTTTACCTCCGTCACGCTGGTTGATTTTAACTTCTCAGCGCCGGTGACGTTGCAAGAGCAGATGCAACAGACCCAACAGCGCCTCTGGCAAAACATGGCGCACAGTGAAATGAACGGTGTTGAGGTGATCCGTGAGCTGGGCCGCCTGCGCGGATCACAACGTCAACCGCTGATGCCGGTAGTGTTTACCAGTATGCTGGGGATGACGCTGGAAGGCATGACTATCGATCAGGCGATGAGCCATCTGTTCGGCGAACCCTGCTATGTATTCACGCAAACGCCGCAGGTCTGGCTGGATCATCAGGTCATGGAGAGCGACGGCGAGTTGATGTTTAGCTGGTACTGCATGGACAACGTGCTGGAACCCGGCGCTGCCGAGGCGATGTTTAATGACTATTGCGCCATCCTGCAAGCCGTCATCGCCGCCCCTGAAAGCCTGAAGACTCTCGCCAGCGGCATCGCCAGGCACATTCCCCGCCGACGCTGGCCGCTGAACGCGCAGGCGGACTACGACCTGCGGGATATTGAGCAGGCGACGCTCGAATACCCCGGCATCCGGCAGGCCAGAGCGGAAATAACCGAACAGGGCGCGTTGACGCTGGATATCGTGATGGCCGACGATCCTTCGCCATCAGCGGCGATGCCTGATGAGCACGAACTTACCCAACTGGCGCTGCCGTTGCCTGAGCAGGCGCAGCTTGATGAGCTGGAGGCGACCTGGCGCTGGCTGGAGGCGCGTGCGCTACAGGGGATCGCGGCTACGCTAAATCGTCACGGCCTGTTTACCACGCCGGAGATCGCCCATCGCTTTAGCGCAGTAGTACAGGCGCTGTCCGCGCAAGCGTCTCACCAGCGTCTGCTGCGCCAGTGGCTACAGTGTCTGACGGAAAGAGAGTGGTTAATCCGCGAAGGTGAAAGCTGGCGCTGCCGCATTCCGCTCAGCGAGATTCCTGAGCCTCAGGAAGCGTGCCCGCAAAGCCAATGGAGCCAGGCGCTGGCGCAGTATCTGGAAACCTGCATCGCCCGGCACGACGCCCTCTTCTCCGGGCAGTGTTCTCCGCTGGAATTGCTGTTCAACGAGCAGCATCGCGTTACCGACGCGCTGTATCGCGACAACCCCGCCAGCGCCTGTCTGAATCGCTATACCGCGCAGATTGCCGCCTTGTGCAGCGCAGAACGGATTCTGGAGGTTGGCGCCGGAACCGCAGCCACTACCGCGCCGGTGCTGAAGGCCACGCGGAACACGCGGCAGTCGTACCACTTCACGGACGTCTCCGCGCAGTTCCTCAATGACGCCAGAGCCCGTTTCCATGATGAATCGCAGGTGTCTTATGCCTTGTTCGACATCAACCAGCCGCTGGATTTCACCGCCCACCCGGAGGCGGGTTACGACCTGATCGTTGCCGTCAATGTGCTCCACGACGCCAGCCATGTCGTCCAGACGTTGCGCAGATTAAAACTGTTGCTGAAAGCCGGCGGACGTTTGCTGATCGTTGAAGCGACGGAGCGAAACAGCGTATTCCAGCTGGCGAGCGTGGGCTTTATTGAGGGATTAAGCGGATACCGCGATTTCCGCCGCCGGGATGAGAAACCGATGCTCACCCGCTCCGCATGGCAGGAGGTTCTCGTTCAGGCCGGGTTTGCAAACGAGCTGGCGTGGCCCGCGCAGGAATCGTCGCCGCTGCGCCAGCATCTGCTGGTAGCGCGTTCGCCTGGCGTAAATCGCCCGGATAAAAAAGCCGTGAGCCGCTATTTACAGCAGCGCTTTGGCACCGGTCTGCCCATTTTACAGATCCGGCAAAGAGAAGCGTTATTTACGCCGCTGCATGCCCCGTCTGATGCGCCGACTGAGCCAGCCAAACCCACGCCAGTTGCCGGGGGGAATCCGGCACTGGAAAAACAGGTGGCTGAACTCTGGCAATCGCTGCTGTCTCGCCCCGTGGCAAGGCATCACGACTTTTTCGAACTGGGCGGCGACAGCCTGATGGCGACAAGGATGGTCGCGCAGCTAAACCGGAGAGGGATTGCCAGGGCTAACCTTCAGGATCTGTTCAGCCATTCGACGCTGAGCGACTTCTGCGCCCATCTACAGGCGGCTACGTCAGGAGAGGACAACCCGATACCCCTTTGCCAGGGCGACGGTGAGGAAACCCTGTTTGTCTTCCACGCTTCAGACGGCGATATCAGCGCCTGGCTGCCGCTCGCTAGCGCGTTGAACAGGCGCGTTTTCGGCCTGCAAGCAAAATCGCCGCAGCGCTTTGCCACGCTCGACCAGATGATCGATGAGTATGTCGGGTGCATCCGTCGTCAGCAGCCTCACGGCCCTTATGTGCTGGCGGGTTGGTCGTATGGCGCGTTTCTTGCGGCGGGCGCCGCACAACGCCTGTACGCCAAAGGCGAGCAGGTTCGGATGGTGTTAATCGATCCCGTGTGCCGACAGGATTTCTGTTGCGAAAACCGGGCGGCCCTGCTGCGCCTGTTAGCCGAAGGACAAACGCCTCTGGCACTGCCCGAACATTTCGACCAGCATACGCCCGACAGCCAGCTTGCCGACTTTATCAGCCTCGCTAAAACGGCCGGTATGGTGTCGCAAAACCTGACGCTGCAAGCGGCAGAAACGTGGCTCGACAACATCGCGCATCTGCTGCGTTTACTGACTGAGCATACGCCGGGCGAAAGCGTTCCGGTCCCCTGTCTCATGGTGTATGCCGCCGGGAGACCCGCGCACTGGACGCCAGCAGAAACCGAGTGGCAGGGCTGGATAAACAACGCCGACGACGCTGTGATTGAAGCCAGCCACTGGCAAATCATGATGGAAGCCCCCCACGTTCAGGCTTGTGCGCAACACATTACGCGCTGGCTTTGCGCAACCTCAACGCAACCGGAGAACACGTTATGATGCCGTCCGCCTCCCCAAAACAACGCGTACTGATTGTGGGCGCCAAATTTGGCGAAATGTACCTGAATGCCTTTATGCAGCCCCCGGAGGGGCTGGAACTGGTCGGCCTGCTGGCGCAGGGAAGCGCCCGTTCAAGAGAGCTGGCTCATGCGTTTGGCATTCCGCTGTATACCTCGCCGGAACAGATAACCAGGATGCCGGATATCGCCTGTATTGTCGTGCGTTCGACCGTCGCCGGAGGAACCGGTACGCAGCTTGCCAGACACTTTCTGACGCGCGGCGTACACGTCATTCAGGAGCATCCCCTCCACCCGGATGACATCAGTTCCTTACAAACGCTGGCGCAGGAACAGGGCTGCTGCTATTGGGTAAACACGTTTTATCCGCATACGCGCGCGGGACGCACATGGCTTCGCGATGCGCAGCAGCTGCGTCGCTGTCTGGCTAAGACGCCGCAGGTGGTCCACGCCACCACCAGCCGACAGTTGCTCTACTCCACTCTGGATTTGTTGTTGCTGGCTCTGGGCGTTGATGCCGCCGCCGTGGAGTGCGACGTGGTTGGCAGCTTTAGCGATTTTCACTGTCTGAGACTCTTCTGGCCGGAGGGAGAAGCCTGCCTGCTGCTTCAGCGCTATCTCGATCCTGACGATCCAGATATGCATAGCCTTATCATGCACCGCCTGCTGCTGGGCTGGCCGGAAGGTCATCTTTCGCTGGAGGCGAGCTACGGCCCCGTCATCTGGTCATCCAGCCTGTTTGTCGCAGACCATCAGGAGAACGCCCACAGCCTCTACCGCAGACCGGAGATCCTGCGCGATCTGCCGGGTCTGACGCGCAGCGCGGCGCCCCTGAGCTGGCGCGACTGCTGCGAAACCGTCGGGCCGGAGGGCGTCAGCTGGTTGCTACACCAGTTGCGCAGCCATCTGGCGGGCGAACATCCACCAGCGGCCTGCCAAAGCGTACATCAGATCGCGTTATCACGTTTATGGCAGCAGATTTTACGTAAGACCGGCAATGCGGAGATCAGACGCCTGACGCCGCCGCACCACGACCGGTTAGCCGGTTTCTACAACGATGATGATAAGGAGGCGCTGTGACGCAATCTGCAATGTGCATCCCGCTGTGGCCCGCCCGGAACGGCAATACTGCGCATCTGGTCATGTGCCCTTTCGCTGGCGGCAGCAGTAGCGCGTTTCGCCACTGGCAAGCTGAGCAACTGGCTGATTGCGCGCTTTCTCTGGTGACCTGGCCGGGGCGCGATCGCCTTCGCCATCTGGAACCGCTCAGAAACATTACACAACTGGCGGCACTGCTGGCGAACGAGCTGGAAGCATCCGTATCGCCTGACACGCCGCTTTTACTCGCCGGGCACAGCATGGGGGCGCAGGTGGCGTTTGAAACCTGCCGACTTCTGGAGCAACGGGGGCTTGCGCCACAAGGACTGATTATTTCCGGGTGCCATGCCCCGCATCTGCATTCTGAACGCCAGCTCAGCCATCGCGATGATGCCGACTTTATCGCTGAGCTGATAGACATTGGCGGATGTTCTCCTGAACTGCGGGAAAACCAGGAATTAATGTCGCTGTTTCTTCCTCTTCTGCGCGCTGATTTTTACGCCACCGAGAGCTATCACTACGACTCGCCCGACGTCTGTCCGCCGCTGCGCACGCCTGCGCTGTTATTGTGCGGCAGCCACGATCGCGAAGCCTCCTGGCAGCAGGTCGATGCCTGGCGTCAGTGGCTGAGCCACGTTACAGGCCCGGTGGTGATTGACGGCGATCATTTCTATCCCATTCAACAAGCCCGGTCCTTTTTTACGCAGATTGTCCGCCATTTTCCCCACGCATTTTCTGCAATGACCGCGTGGCAAAAACAGCCCAGTACTTCAGAAAGGTGACGCATGAATTCTTCCTTTGAATCTCTGATTGAACAGTATCCCTTACCCATTGCCGAACAGTTGCGCCACTGGGCGGCCCGTTATGCCTCGCGAATTGCCGTCGTTGATGCAAAGGGGTCGTTAACCTACAGCGCGCTTGATGCACAAGTTGACGAACTTGCCGCAGGTCTGTCATCACTGGGTTTGCGTTCGGGGGAGCATGTAATTGTGCAGCTTCCCAACGACAACGCGTTTGTTACCCTGCTGTTCGCCTTGTTAAGACTGGGCGTTATCCCCGTGCTGGCGATGCCCTCGCAACGGGCTCTGGATATCGACGCGCTGATTGAGCTGGCGCAACCCGTCGCTTACGTTATTCACGGGGAAAACCTCGCAGAGCTGGCCCGACAGATGGCGCACAAACACGCCTGCTTGCGTCATGTTCTGGTCGCTGGAGAGACCGTGAGCGACGATTTTACGCCGCTCTTCTCCCTTCACGGTGAGCGACAGGCATGGCCGCAGCCTGATGTTTCCGCCACCGCGTTGTTGTTGCTCTCAGGCGGCACAACCGGCACGCCCAAACTCATCCCGCGCCGACATGCCGACTATAGCTATAACTTCAGCGCTTCTGCTGAACTGTGCGGCATCAGCCAACAGAGCGTGTATCTCGCCGTCCTCCCGGTGGCGCATAACTTTCCGCTGGCCTGCCCCGGTATTCTGGGAACGCTTGCCTGCGGCGGAAAAGTGGTGCTGACCGACAGCGCCAGCTGTGATGAGGTGATGCCTTTAATCGCGCAGGAAAGAGTGACTCACGTCGCCCTGGTTCCGGCGCTGGCGCAATTATGGGTGCAGGCCAGGGAGTGGGAAGACAGCGACCTTTCGTCGCTGCGCGTCATTCAGGCAGGCGGCGCCCGGCTCGACCCGACGCTTGCTGAGCAGGTTATCGCCACCTTTGACTGTACCCTGCAACAGGTTTTCGGTATGGCGGAAGGCCTGCTCTGTTTTCCCCGGCTGGACGATCCGCATGCCACCATTCTCCACAGCCAGGGGCGCCCGTTGTCCCCTCTGGATGAAATCCGCATCGTTGATCAAGACGAGAACGACGTCGCGCCGGGCGAAACCGGGCAATTGTTAACGCGCGGCCCTTATACCATTTCGGGCTATTACCGCGCCCCTGCCCACAACGCGCAGGCCTTTACCGCGCAAGGGTTTTACCGCACAGGCGACAATGTCAGGCTGGATGAGGTGGGGAACCTGCACGTTGAGGGACGCATAAAAGAGCAGATCAACCGCGCCGGAGAAAAAATAGCCGCGGCTGAAGTGGAATCGGCACTGCTGCGTTTAGCGGAAGTGCAAGATTGCGCGGTGGTCGCCGCGCCGGACACGCTGCTTGGCGAGCGGATTTGCGCGTTTATCATCGCGCAGCAGGTGCCAACTGACTATCAGCAGTTGCGTCAACAACTGACCCGTATGGGGCTCAGCGCGTGGAAAATTCCTGACCAAATCGAGTTTCTGGACCACTGGCCGCTCACCGCCGTCGGCAAGATAGACAAAAAACGCCTGACGGCTCTCGCCGTCGACCGTTATCGCCATTCTGCCCAATAAGCGCAAACCGACCCGAAACAGGTTGAAATAAACCCGTTTCGGGTAGCACCACTATTAGAAATAGTTATCATTTTCAATTCACCATTGTCGGTATTTTTGGCGTTTCGCCGTCTTACAGGGACTCACAACAATGAAAATGACACGGCTTTATCCTCTGGCCTTGGGGGGATTATTGCTCCCCGCCATTGCTAATGCCCAGACTTCACAGCAAGACGAAAGCACGCTGGTGGTTACCGCCAGTAAACAATCTTCCCGCTCGGCATCAGCCAACAACGTCTCATCTACTGTTGTCAGCGCGCCGGAATTAAGCGACGCCGGCGTCACCGCCAGCGACAAACTCCCCAGAGTCTTGCCCGGGCTCAATATTGAAAATAGCGGCAACATGCTTTTTTCGACGATCTCGCTACGCGGCGTCTCTTCAGCGCAGGACTTCTATAACCCCGCCGTCACCCTGTATGTCGATGGCGTCCCTCAGCTTTCCACCAACACCATCCAGGCGCTTACCGATGTGCAAAGCGTGGAGTTGCTGCGAGGCCCACAGGGAACGTTATATGGCAAAAGCGCTCAGGGCGGGATCATCAACATCGTCACCCAGCAGCCGGACAGCACGCCGCGCGGCTATATTGAAGGCGGCGTCAGTAGCCGCGACAGTTATCGAAGTAAGTTCAACCTGAGCGGCCCCATTCAGGATGGCCTGCTGTACGGCAGCGTCACCCTGTTACGCCAAGTTGATGACGGCGACATGATTAACCCCGCGACGGGAAGCGATGACTTAGGCGGCACCCGCGCCAGCATAGGGAATGTGAAACTGCGTCTGGCGCCGGACGATCAGCCCTGGGAAATGGGCTTTGCCGCCTCACGCGAATGTACCCGCGCCACCCAGGACGCCTATGTGGGATGGAATGATATTAAGGGCCGTAAGCTGTCGATCAGCGATGGTTCACCAGACCCGTACATGCGGCGCTGCACTGACAGCCAGACCCTGAGTGGGAAATACACCACCGATGACTGGGTTTTCAACCTGATCAGCGCCTGGCAGCAGCAGCATTATTCGCGCACCTTCCCTTCCGGTTCGTTAATCGTCAATATGCCTCAGCGCTGGAATCAGGATGTGCAGGAGCTGCGCGCTGCAACCCTGGGCGATGCGCGTACCGTTGATATGGTGTTTGGGCTGTACCGGCAGAACACCCGCGAGAAGTTAAATTCAGCCTACGACATGCCGACAATGCCTTATTTAAGCAGTACCGGCTATACCACCGCTGAAACGCTGGCCGCATACAGTGACCTGACCTGGCATTTAACCGATCGTTTTGATATCGGCGGCGGCGTGCGCTTCTCGCATGATAAATCCAGTACACAATATCACGGCAGCATGCTCGGCAACCCGTTTGGCGACCAGGGTAAGAGCAATGACGATCAGGTGCTCGGGCAGCTATCCGCAGGCTATATGCTGACCGATGACTGGAGAGTGTATACCCGTGTAGCCCAGGGATATAAACCTTCCGGGTACAACATCGTGCCTACTGCGGGTCTTGATGCCAAACCGTTCGTCGCCGAGAAATCCATCAACTATGAACTTGGCACCCGCTACGAAACCGCTGACGTCACGCTGCAAGCCGCGACGTTTTATACCCACACCAAAGACATGCAGCTTTACTCTGGCCCGGTCGGGATGCAGACATTAAGCAATGCGGGTAAAGCCGACGCCACCGGCGTTGAGCTTGAAGCGAAGTGGCGGTTTGCGCCAGGCTGGTCATGGGATATCAATGGCAACGTGATCCGTTCCGAATTCACCAATGACAGTGAGTTGTATCACGGTAACCGGGTGCCGTTCGTACCACGTTATGGCGCGGGAAGCAGCGTGAACGGCGTGATTGATACGCGCTATGGCGCACTGATGCCCCGACTGGCGGTTAATCTGGTCGGGCCGCATTATTTCGATGGCGACAACCAGTTGCGGCAAGGCACCTATGCCACCCTGGACAGCAGCCTGGGCTGGCAGGCGACTGAACGGATGAACATTTCCGTCTATGTCGATAACCTGTTCGACCGTCGTTACCGTACCTATGGCTACATGAACGGCAGCAGCGCCGTCGCGCAGGTCAATATGGGTCGCACCGTCGGTATCAATACGCGAATTGATTTCTTCTGATTATTGTAAAAGGGATACCGAAAAGGTATCCCTTTTACACCACTAGTTAAAACCAGTAACTCAGCAGAGTCGCAAAAATATTAATCCATAGTGATTATTTAAACAATGAAATTGCGATTAGGATAAATAGATTTAACTTTCTCGTTCCTTTCTCTCCTTATACTAAAGAAATAATCATATCAAAATAAAAATTCACAACAGTGCAACATTAAAAAATACAACCAACAAACAATCCTATATACAAGGCACATCTCCAGAATATAAAAGCACAGACAAACAACCTAAAAAAACAACCCCATACATATAAATTATTTTATAGGTAAAATAGATTATATATTCTCATAGCTACCATAAACTATACTAGCCTGAACTATATTTATTCTGCTACAATCAATGCATACATAACACAAATATCACTCAGGTACACTACTCAAACCACGCTGGGATTTTTCCTCAAGTTATAATCATCACCCCGAAAATCATTCGGCATTTACTCATTAAATAGTCACCCCATAGGCCTGTACATGTTTACTCAGAAATATACATCCTTTTCTCTGTCATAAACCCTCTGATTAATCATAAATAAATACTTGTGACACCAATCTTTTTCCTTAACGGAACGAATTGTTGTGTAGAAGGAGATAATATTATGTCAAAAAAATATCAGCCATTGCTTATAACTCATTATATGTCAACATGGGTCACTATAACGGAAGCAGTTGAGATCACTACCAAAGCCATAAAACAAAAAATTACTCCTAGCGATATTTATCGTCATGCCTTGAGTGGCAACATCCTACTATCGATCTATTTCCAGTCTCCTGTGATACTTAAGAAGATACAAACTTTTAATGGAAAAATAAAATTCAGGCAGTTTGTGGGAGACCTACTTGATAAACTATGCATGCTTGACAGTGACGGTTTTATTTATGGTCAAAATTTAAGACTCTGTACAGAAGCCAGATATATTTGTCCTGTGCAACAAATTATAGATACCCCCCTGTTACGCAAACTCAACCAGTTTCGTACGTTTGTTCGTAATGTCCGCCCGGGTGATGAACTGGATGTCCAGGCACAAGTTAGTGAAAAAAATTTAACCCCGCCGCCGGGTAACAGCAGTGGCAACCTTGAGCAACAGATAGCCAGTACTTCACAGCTAATTGGATCTCTGCTCGCCGAAGATATGAACAGCGAGCAAGCGGCAAACATAGCACGTGGATGGGCCTCTTCTCAGGCTTCAGGGGTAATGACAGACTGGTTAAGCCGCTTCGGTACCGCAAGAATCACGCTGGGCGTGGATGAAGATTTCAGCCTGAAGAACTCCCGTGACGGCAACCCTCGAAAATGGCGATTCGATGCAACAAACAGTGAACTATGTGCCGAACGTCACGAATGCTGAAATCACGCTGGCAGCCTCGAAGGATCCGGTGATTGCCGACAATAACGATCTCACGACACTAACAGCAACAGTCGCTGATACAGAGGGCAATGCGATAGCCAACACTGAGGTAACATTTACTCTGCCGGAAGATGTGAGGGCGAACTTCACGCTGAGCGATGGCGGTAAAGCGATTACTGATACTGAAGGCAAAGCGAAAGTCACGCTGAAAGGTACAAAAGCAGGCGCTCATACTGTTACAGCATCGATGGCTGGCGGTAAGAGCGGACAACTGGTGGTGAACTTTACTGCGGATACGCTCACTGCGCAGGTTAATCTTAACGTTACCGAGGACAATTTCATCGCCAATAACATTGGAATGACCAGGCTACAAGCAACAGTGACTGATGGAAACGGCAACCCAGTAGAAGGTATAAAAGTTAATTTCCGTGGAACCTCCGTCACGCTAAGCAGCACCAGCGTTGAAACGGATGATCAGGTTTTTGCTGAAATTCTTGTGACAAGCACCGAGGTCGGACTAAAAACAGTTTCAGCCTCTCTGGCAGATAAACCTACTGAAGTCATCTCGCGATTACTGAATGCCAAGGTAGATGTTAATTCTGCGACGATTACCAGTCAGGAGATACCTGAAGGTCAGGTCATGGTCGCACAAGACATAGCAGTTAAAGCTCACGTTAACGACCAGTTTGGCAACCCGGTGACGCATCAACCCGCGACATTCAGTGCAGCGCCATCCTCGCAAATGATCATCAGCCAGAACACGGTCTCTACTAATACGCAGGGAGTAGCCGAGGTCACCATGACGTCTGAAAGAAACGGCTCGTATACTGTAAAAGCATCCCTAGCGAATGGAGCTTCACTTGAGAAACAACTGGAGGCTATTGATGAAAAACTGACACTCACGTCCAGTCCGCTTATCGGTGTCAATGCTCCTAAAGGCGCTACTCTGACGGCAACGCTAACCTCTGCAAATGGCACTCCAGTGGAGGGTCAGGTCATCAACTTTAGCGTAACGCTAGAAGGTGCGACGTTAAGTGGCGGAAAAGTGAGAACCAACTCTTCAGATCAGGCTCCAGTCGTTCTGACCAGCAATAAAGTCGGTACATATACGGTGACTGCATCGTTCCATAACGGCGTCACAATACAGACACAGACAACCGTGAAGGTTACTGGCAACCCAAGCACCGCACATGTTGCTAGCTTTATCGCTGATCCGTCGACTATCGCCGCCACCAACAGTGATTTAAGTACCTTAAAGGCAACGGTTGAGGATGGCAGTGGTAACCTGATCGAAGGTCTCACTGTGTACTTCGCCTTAAAAAGCGGCTCCACCACATTAACGTCATTAACAGCCGTGACCGATCAAAACGGAATCGCGACAACAAACGTGAGATGAGCGATAACAGGGAGCGTCACTGTAAGCGCAGTCATAAGCGCAGGTGGAATGCAAACAGTAGATATATCGCTAGTGGCAGGCCCAGCAGACGCCTCGCAGTCCATCCTTAAGAACAACCAGTCATCACTGAAAGGGGACTTTACCGATAGTGCTGAGCTACATCTTGTTCTGCACGATATATCAGGCAATCCGATCAAAGTTTCTTAAGGGATAGAATTTGTGCAATCAGGTACAAACGTGCCCTATATGAAAATTAGCGCAATTGATTACAGTCAAAATATCAACGGTGATTACAAAGCTACTGTTACAGGAGGCGGAGAGGGTATCGCAACGCTGATCCCCGTATTGAATGGTGTTCATCAGGCGGGTCTGAGTACCACGATAGAATTCATTAGCGCGGAAACCAGACCAATGACGGGTACAGTGTCAGTGAATAGTGCAAACCTACCGACAGCTTCATTCCCTTCGCAGGGATTTACCGGGGCGTATTATCAGTTGAATAATGACAACTTTGCACCAGGAAAAACGGCGGCTGATTATTCGTTTTCAAGCTCGGCCTCCTGGGTAGGCGTTGATGCTACTGGTAAAGTGACATTCAAAAATGACGGTGATAGCAATACTGTAATAATCACAGCGCCCCCAAGATCCGGTGGTGCTATTTACCAAACAGTTCCTCCTGAATCGCGTTCGGTGTGACTATGATCATTTTCGGTGAGTATTGCTTTGATCCAAAGGCTGGTTTTCTGTGATGATTGACCAGCCTCAGAGTATTGATGACACCACCGTTCATAACAGATCGGCATTACTATGCATAAGTACTGCCTCAAATTCTCGCCAAAACACTTTTTAATGCCTTTGCGAATTCATCCAGACTTATATTGTCAATTTTTTGCCCAACGACGACTGACTCCGAAACATCGGCCATTGCTGGCCATCGCGTTTTGTAATCAGCATAAATTGCAACAACGGGGGTATTATAGGCACTTGCCATATGTAATATTGAGGTGTCAGGAGTTATTGCGATATAAGCATCTTTTATGATTGCTGCTGAACGTTTAATCGAGGGTGATAAGGGTAAACGGTAGACATTATTATAACAATCCACTAACACCCTGGCTTTTTCTTCCCCTTTGGGTCCATGAACGATCACTATTGGTATATCTGTTTCACTTTGAATTTTTTCTATTAGATTTTCTGCAATCGATAATGAAAATGTACGCTCCTGCGAGCTACCTTCTAAATTAAGCGCAATGTAAGATCCTAACGATCGCATTTCCTCGCGCACCTCATCGAGTACATCCTCACTTAGTGGCAATTCATATATTGGCCTGACTGCTGGAAAACCCGCCTCACGCATCATAAATGCCCATGTCATGGGTACGGGAGCCCGGAGACTCTGATCCATCCGGGACGCGTCCTTACACAAAGGGGAATAGCACTTCATGGTTAAACCAACAACCTGAAAATTCGTTTTTGCTTTCAACTGACTGATAAATAACATCGTTTTCAGGTTCTTTTTACGCATCGCCTCTATACAAAGATCCGGCGTACCGTATTGCTGTGTTATGTTCTTCGCTAAATCTTTTATTTCTTTTAATGTTGCGTGATCCTGCATAGTCATTGTGACTAATGTTAATTTAGTCTGTTCAAGTTTGAGCGCATTAAAGACTTCTAAATTAATTGTCGACGTAACAATTAATAGATGCTTAATTTTATGCAATTCAAGCGCCCGAATAACAGGAAAGATGGCCATAGCATCGCCAATCTGATCGGGAATATGTATGACAACAAAGTCTGTTTTTTCAATATTAAAATTATAAGTTTTATAATCGTAGTAACTAAATGCAATACGTCTCAACAATGATACTAAAAACATAACTAACCTCGCCTCCCTACTGGTTATAATGCAATGCAGTCTATCAGAATCATCAGGGTGCAATTTTGTGCATATGCGGACTTTTATGTTTCATATCTCGAACCTGTGGGCCCTCTGCTTAATCCTTAAACAACACCAGCAACTCCTGCGCTTTCATCTTCCATCG
>OATB01000838.1_pt1 | contig 14941 bp, 15 predicted proteins | sample 1494941 | NCBI WGS metagenome assembly OATB01 (sample SAMEA2579931, study PRJEB22360) | human gut metagenome | reverse complement strand
TCAGATTCCCCGTTTCAAAAAAGGTCCGGATAATTCCCCGCAAATATTTCCCGTAATAGCCAAGTGCAGAAAAATGCTGATTAAGGGCATCTCCATTTGAAACCAGAGATTTATTTTGGGAGAATACCCAGAAAAAGCACACGGCGGAGATTATTATAAATAAAATGCTGTATAAAGCGAAGCATGAGAGGGGATATAATTTTTCATTTTTTAATACGGCTTTTTTTATCGGAGAATGCATATTTTTAACCTTTCTGGCATCTTTTGCAGAGTAATATAATTAAGAAAATAATACCATAATTATCCATGCAAGTATATAAATTTATGAAGAGCAGACCATGTTAGTAGCATTTCTTTTTGCCTTTTCGATAGCGAACAAAGCATAAGACCCTCCATCAAAATTTAGATATAATTTGATATACATGTTTTGCGATACATAATTGTTGCTGCAATAATCAGTATTCCTGCGATTGCCCACAGCATTGGTAATATAGGGATATGTAAAACCAAATTAAGCAGGATAGGTAAAAATACAAAGAACATGCTGATTATCCCCGAAGCCATGGCGGGAATAATTTGTTTTATAACCATAATTTCACTGCTCCAATCAAAGCTTGGATATTTTTTATTTAAAGAAATTCCAAGTACTGAAATAAAAAGAGAGTAGCAAATAGGAATAACAATTAGGCTGACCGCCTGTCCCGGGCTCATTTTCAAATGGGTTAGCATGGCAAAGACTGCAAACAAATATCCGAAAAAGTGCAAGGTGAGCGTTACTGCGAGTTTACTGTGCAAAACGGTTTTTATGGAAATAGGTGTGCTTTGCAGTATCCAAATATTTTTTCCCTCCAGGGAGATTGAGGAAGCCGCCGGACAGCTTAAAGAAAGCATGGATACTACAACAATTGGTGCATAGCCTGTGAGAAAGCCATTCATATCTGGAATACCTGCATATTCTCCTAATTTTTCTGGTGACAAAATCATCAAAAAGATACTGAAAAGGCAGAGCAGTACAACTCCAAGACCAGTATTAAGCACCGCCATGTAGGAACTGAAAAACCGCCCCAGCTCTTTTTGATAAAGAGCGATAAAAGGGGAATGTTTCTTGAAAAGAGATATTCGCGTTTTATATCTTGATGTCCTGCTTGCCAAAGCATTAAAATAGCCATATTTCACGGCCATTATCCTTATAAACAGAAAGAGGACAAGGAAGGATATCACAAGGAACAGACCCATGCATAATATTCCGAAATAATTTACCCCTTGCATAAATAATTTAGATATGGGATAAAGCCCGGTAATCTGCCCAGCAAGCATTGCGCCAATGTTGCCTATATCTTTGCTGTCCCCTTGCATACTAAAAGAAGCGATATACGCAGTCAGTCCCAATGCTATGAAAGAGAATAGTACAGCAACCATGCTTCTGTTTTTAAAATGAGAGGAAACAAACACAATTAAAACGCCAATCACTGACGCTATGCACATGGGTATAAGGGGCACAAAGAAAGTGGATAGCAGAAACAGAGCAAAGCGGAGTACGTTCCCAATCCATATAATCCCCCCCGGTATCATAAATATAATGGCAATCAGCAGATTGAGCAGATACATAAATAAAAACTTACTGCGTATAATCTCGCTGTTGTTTACAGGCAGTGAGGTAAGCATATTTATATCTTTGCTTCCGAACAAAATGCCGTTGGAGCGAAGCATGGTCAAAAACAAGACCGCAAAACTAGATACGGATACAACATAGGCAGGGATTAGCTCCTGCTCACCCGCCTGTATTAATGTCCTTGCTGTTAAAATGTTGTACACACATAAAAATAGAAGGAATGTCACAGTAAGTTTTCCTAAAACGGCAGCCGTATTTTTCTTTTTATTACCTGGCTCTAGCAACTCATTGATTGGAAAAAAGTCTAGAATTTGTGCCCGTAGCAATATCCACGTTTTATTCATGCGTCCTCCACCTCCATAAAATAATCTTCTAATGACCGATTGCCTTTTACCGTTTTAGTTAATCCACTGGCAATAAGTTTGCCTCCCTTGATTACCGCTATTTTATTGCAGAGCTTTTCGGCAACATCAAGAACATGGGTGGAGAAAAAGATAGCACCGCCCTGGGCGGTTATCTCCCCCATGACTTGTTTCAGTGCAAAGGTGGCCTTAGGGTCAAGCCCAACAAAGGGTTCATCTAAAATAAGCAGCTTAGGTGAATGTATCAAAGCCGAAATAATTGCCGTTCGCTGCTTCATTCCGTGTGAATAGGAAGAAATGATATTTCCAAGATTATCAGTCATTTCAAACATATCCCCATATTTTTTTATCATATCGGTGCGCGCTGCATGGGAAACCCGGAACAGGTGGGCAATAAAATTAAGGTACTGATATCCCGTTAAATGCTCATACAGGTCAGGATTATCCGGGATATATGCCATGATGCTTTTGCAGAGAAGCGGATCTTTTTTAATAGAATGTCCGCAAATCTCAATGCTCCCGCTTTCAAAGTCGTGAATCCCCACTACTGCTTTGATGGTGGAAGTTTTTCCTGCACCATTAGCACCAATAAAACCGTAAATATCTCCTTGTGATATGGAAAGGGTGAGGTGATCCACCGCATTTTTCTTTCCATCATAGATTTTGCTAAAGTTCTTAATTTCTAACATCATGATTCCTCCTTGATTGACAAATTGTCAGTTGCGATTTTAAAAAAAGCCGATAGTATAAACTATCGGAGCGTTTCAGTAATAATACTGACAATTTGTCAGTGTAAATGCCGAAGATACCACCGGCTATTAACCGGTGGTGATTAATCGTCAAAAATAAAAAATTCTTCTATTCCTATAGTTCGTATCAGCAATTTCTTGAAAGCGGACAAATGACGATTTAACCGCTCCACATCTGTGTAAAATGCTTTTATTTCATCAGAGACAAATAGATATCCCGTCATTAAGAAAGCAGCTGTTTCTTCCGGGTATTCTACATCAAATGCATTCTCTGAAATTCCTTGCTTAATGATATGGGAAAAAAGTGGTATTATCTTGCCCAAACAATTGTGGGAAAACTGGTCAACCATATATTGGTTTTGTTCCAGGTTAACCGTGTTTTGGAGAGTTATGGTTTCTGTTGTGATATCATCGGGAGAAATTAGTGTGCTTTCAATAAACAACTTCATTTTCTCTATCGCTGTTTTATCCTGATCGTAGGCAACCTCTGACAGCCTTCTAATCTTTGGTTCTGTATAGCGCTCAATCATGCGGAAAAGGATATCTTCCTTGTTTTTAAAGTGATAGTACAATAGTCCCCGGGATATTTTCACCCGGTCTATAATGTCTTGTGTTGTGGTGTTTGTGTACCCCTTTTCAACGAACAGTGATAGAGCAGCTTGCATAATTTCAGCCTGCCTAACCTCCGGCTCTTTTACATCACGAATGATTTTCACCCCCTTTATTCGTGTAAGTATAGCACAGGACTGACAAAGTGTCAATCACTCTGCCTTTAAGATAATTTGCGATTGTATGTCCACATGGATACTGTAAAACTCACAATACTCAATACCAGGCACCAACCCAGTGCCAGCACCAAACTATTCCCCAATGGCAAATCAAGTGTCAGGGATCTCAAACTATCAATAATTGGCGTCATAGGTTGTATGGCTGCAAACCACCGGATACCCCCAGGCAGAGTGTCTACTGGGGCAAACCCCGAGCTTATAAAAGGTAAAATAAAAAGGGGAAACAATAATCCGCTGGATCCCTCTACCGACTTAGAAATTATCCCGCATAGTACGGCGATCAGAGTAACTGTAATATTTATCAGCAGAAGAAGTAATATAACCAAAATCCAATCCATAAGTCCTGCTTGTGGTCTAAAGCCGAGAATAAAAGCAGTTATGATAATGACAGCGTTTGAAATAATACCTCGTATAACACCGGCACCTGTATGACCAATTAATACAGCGGATTTAGAAATAGACATACATCGAAAACGGTCTATGATTCCCTTTGTCATGTCCACGGTAACATTCATTGCCGAGTATTGAGATGCCTGACCGATACTTTGCAAGATAATTCCCGGTACAATAAAGTCAATGTAATTAAAATCTCCTACATCGGATATACTCCCAAATACCGTACCAAATAAAAGCATTAAAGAGAATGGTATTAACGTTGCCGTCAGGAGTGTTTCGGGATTTCGCAAAGATATAATGAAGCAGCGTTTGAACATAACCCATGCATCAACAAATGTATTATTAGATTTTTTCAAGTTAGATTCTTTCATATTTAATTTTTCTCCTTTTTCTCATCAATCAGCGTTAAAAATACATCTTCTAAAGAGGGTAGGTTTTGCTCTATGCTGTTGGGATATATTCCATTTTCAGTTAAGAGTTTAATTGCTATATCGGATTCTATCCGGCTGTCAAAGTTAATCCGTACCCCTCTCTCAGGCATTATTTCCTTCAGGTACGTCGGTGTACCTTCTGCAATAATTCTTCCTTCATGCAAAATAGCAATATGATCAGCCAGGTATTCGGCCTCTTCTAAATATTGAGTTGTGAGAAACACAGTTGTCCCTTTTATTGCCAACTCTTTTACTAAGTCCCACATGGCAATGCGGTTTTGGGGGTCAAGTCCAGTTGTAGGTTCATCGAGAAAAAGCACATCAGGACTGCCCATAAGACTCATTGTTATGTCAAGCCTGCGCCGCATACCACCCGAATAGGTAGACACTTTTCTGTTAGAGGCATCCCCCAAGCCAGAAAAAGACAGCCACTCGTTTACTGTGTTCTTAAGGTTTGGCAGGCGTTTTAGCTGTCCAATAAGAGTTAGATTTTCTCTGCCTGTCAAAACTTCATCGACAGCCACAAATTGTCCTGTAAGGCTAATACATTTACGAACATTGTCGCCATCTGTTATAACATCAAATCCGTTAATAGCAGCACTGCCTCCGTCTGGTTTCAGCAGTGTGGAAAGAATTTTAACGACTGTAGTTTTTCCTGCACCATTTGAACCTAGCAGGGCAAATATACTGCCTTTGTGAATGGTCAAACTAACATCCTTTAATACCTGGTTTGACTTATAATATTTTTGTAGTCTTGATATTTCAATTATTTTATCTGACATCATTGTCCTCCTGTTAATATACATACGTATGTAGGTATAAGATTTAAATTTTACTGCCATTAATAGGCAGTAAAAAATTATGAAGTTATTCTTTTTTAAATTCAGAAATACCGATTGCTAAATAAATCTCTTTCATTTCCTCATCCATTATAGGAAATCCCAGCAATGCTGAGAGGTGTTCAAAGAATAAAATTTTATCCACATATTCCTCATAAGACACTTCAAATGCGTAAGGGCTGAGCCAGGAAGCAACAACCCATGCAAGCGTTTGGGATGTCTGTCTCGGAAAAGCCACATTCATGGAGCCGTCTTTGTTACCTTCAATCAATAATTTCTCCATATAAACAGCCATTACATTTACCTGGAAAATCATTTCGTTCTTAAAAATAACAGGATTGTTGGCTAACTTCTTCATCTGCGCCTTCATACTGTCACTGGCATCCAAATGGGAACGCAGACTGAGTTTAGCTATAAAGCGAAATTTCTCAAGAGCATTTAGACCCTCTTGCTTATCAGCGAGCAGATACGGATTATCACATTCAAAAGATTTATACATAACACTTGCAATAAGTTCTTCTCTCGATTTGAAATAATGGTAAAAGGCCCCCCGTGTAACGCCAACCTCCTTTACAACATCTTCAACATTTACATTCTCCATGCCCTTTTCAGCAAAAAGACGCATAGCAGTTTCAAGGATATTCTGCTTTGTTTTTTGATCAGGGTCATGACGTGGCATATAATCACCTCCTGTACATACGCGTGTATGTTATTCTGATTGTAGCTTTTAGGGTTACTTTTGTCAAGATAATTTTTAAATAATCACGGGTTAATATTAAAATTTTTCACACTTTGCCGATCTAAAAGTTCGGGATAGAAAGATACTTTTTTTGCTATTTTTCGTTCCCCGGACATTCGCTCCCATAGAATATTGACGGCTTCGTAACCAATCTGATAAGGGTGGACATCTATGGTGGAAAGAGGAGGCTGAGAATATTGAGTAGGATAGGAACCATCATGAGCTACGATGGATATGTCATCGGGAACACGAATACCTGACTCGTTGAGCGCTTTCAGAGCGCCCAGTGCTATAGGGTCATTTGCACAAAAAAGTGCAGTAGGCATTGTCTGTCTTTTGGATATCCATCCTTTCATCGTTGCATATCCGCGCTCTACACGGTCTTTACCGTGCTTACTTTCGTATACCCATTCAGGATGAAAGCAGTTGTGAGATACTAATATTTGCTTGAAAATTTCTTTTCTGGAGCCAAACTGTATGGTCCCAGGTGCTTCCTCTACTCCCAGATAACCAATTTGGGTATGCCCATTTTCAAATAAATGCTCCAAAGCCATAGACAGGGAATCATAATTGCTATGTGTAATATGATCTATGCGTTCCGGATAGTAAGAAATGATTCCGGTGGTTGCCATGGGGAGCGATGGAAAGTGAGAAGTAAATAGCTGAAAATCCTTCAGCGAATAATTTCCTACAATCAGAATCCCATCAGCGGTATTGTGATAACTGCTTAAGGCGTCAATGGTTATAAAGTTACATAAAATCTGGTGTTTGGTACAGGCGTCCTCAATACCTGTCCGGACAGAAAAATAGTAGGAGGAATCAATTTGATTCCGAAAAGTTTGTTTCTTATGAAGAACGGTAATGTTTGACTCGGGATTCTGAGTCAACATTTTTTTCCCCTTTGCTACGTATCCCAGTTTGTCTGCAGTCATGAATATCTTAGATTTTGTCTCGGCAGTTATGGATAAAGTCTCATCATTCCGCAAGGCTCTGGATACAGTTGCAGAGGATAGATTGAGTGTTTCCGCGATTTCTTTAATAGTTGCCATATCTTTTAAACATAGCAGTATGCTATGTATTCCTTTCTTTGAGTTACATTCATTATATAATATATATTTAGTAAATACAACTATTATTTACTAAATATATACTGACATATTTTCCTGCTACTGGTGTTAGATGATACTTTATCACAAGCAAGGAACACATAGTTCTTTACTCAGGGCGAATTAAAATTAGGTGGTATACTGATATTTTCCTTGGATAGAAGGAGTATAGCGGGCGTCTTATGGAGTTTACACAATCTTTACAATTAGTTTTACTAAAATTTACATAAATTTCAGTAAAACTAATTGACAATTTAGTAAAAGTATAGTATTGTATGAATTACAAAAGAGAAAAGGGAGGGCAAAATTACAAGAAGACATAGCGTTTACAGGGAATTTTTGGGGAATGATTTACGGATATGCAGAAATAACAGATTACATGGTACAATGGAATCAGAAAAACGGAAGGGATTTGGAAAGGATAAAAACTATGATAAAATTTAAGAAAATGGCAGCTATATTATTTGCAGCGACATTTGTTGTATCAGGATGCGGCAGCAATGCAGAGAAAGAAAATGACAGTATCAAGGAAGAAGCAATATCCAAGGAAGCAACATCCAAAGAGGCAGACAAAGAAAATGCAGATTCAGAAAGTAAACAAAATGGAGTCGATAAAACAATTGTAGTGTATTCTCCTCAAGGAGATGAATTGAGAGGAACCTGGATTAAGGATAAGGCAAAAGCAGATTTGGGTGTGGATATTCAGTTTCTGTGCGCGGGAGGAGGAGAACTTTCTGACAGATTGGTTGCAGAGAAAAATAATCCTCAGGCTGATGTGGTAATGGGATTAGCCCAGAACGCCATGTATAAGTTGAAAACCGGGGAAATATTGGATGTCTATGAACCGGCATGGGCAGAAGGGTTGCCGGAAGTATATCGGGACAAAGACGGATATTTTAACAGCTTCTGGCAAACTCCCATTGTAATTGCCTATAATCCGGACTTTCTATCAGCAGATAAGGCGCCAAAAGGGTGGGAGGATTTGAATAAACCGGAATACAATGGATTGTTTGGAATCGGAGTTACATCTTCACAGACTACAAGAACGTATTTGGTTGGAATGCTATGGAAGTATTATGATGCTGCAACCGGGGAGATATCTCAGGAAGGTTGGGATTTCTTAAGTCAGGTATATGAGAATGCAGGTACACTGCCAAGTTCTGATCCGGATATATGGAAGGCATTTAAGGATGGAGAGATGCCGATACTGCCATGGTGGTATGGAGGTGTGGTTTCAAATTGTGAGAAAAACCAGATACCTGTTGAATTTGTAAAGCCGGAAAGCGGTACTCCCGTGGTGGCAGAAGCGATTGGCCTTGTTAAGGGCGGAAAAAATCAGGATGGAGGAAAGAAATTCATTGATTGGTTTGGTTCTGCAGAAGTAATGGCAGCTTACGCTAAAGAATTTGGACAGGCACCTGCATTGCCGGAAGCTATTGAGCTATGTCCGGATGAAGTAAAACAAAATGCTACGATGTTTACAGCACAGAATATTGATTGGGAAGTAGCAGCACAAAATTTGGATCAATGGTTGGAAAAAATAGAATTGGAGATTATGCCGTAATAGGATAGAGAAAGGACAGGCGGCAAAGGAGCCGTCTGTTCAATATGGAGACCGCATATGATTGAAATTAGAGATTTAGAGATAAAATATGGAGATTTTACAGCAGTAAAAGAACTGAATATTGAGATTAAGGAAGGAGAATTTTTCACCTTTCTGGGACCATCAGGTTGTGGAAAAACTACTACTTTGCGTTGTATTTCGGGATTTGAAAAAGCATCCAGGGGGCAGATTGTTGTTTCCGGACGTGATATCTCGGGAATGCTGCCGGAAGAGAGAAATCTGGGATTTGTGTTTCAAAGCTATGCACTTTTTCCCAGTATGAATGTATATGAAAATATTGCTTTTGGATTGAAGGCTCACAAGGTGAATAAACAAGTAATACAGACGAAGGTGAAAAGTGTGGCAGAGCGTACGGGTATTACAGAACACTTGCATAAAAAGGTTTCTGATCTTTCAGGGGGGCAGCAGCAGAGGATAGCCATTGCACGTGCTTTGGTGCTGGAACCAAGGATTTTACTTATGGATGAGCCTTTATCGAACCTGGATGCGAAATTACGGATAACTATGCGGGAAGAAGTGAAAAGACTTCAAAAAGAACTGGGTATTACCACTATTTATGTTACCCATGATCAGGAAGAGGCCCTTGCTATTTCTGACAGAATTGCGGTGTTTAATCTTGGATGCCTGGAGCAGGTTGGAACACCCCGGGAGATTTATCATTCCCCGGCAAGTGAATTTGTAGCCCGCTTTGTGGGAGAAATCAATCTGCTGGAGGGAAAAATCGGTACAGCATTTAAAGAAAGATATGAGCTTGATCCTGTCTGTTCCTGTTACATCCGTCCACAGAAGCTTATATTGTGTAAAAAAAGCAGTCTGGAAGAGGAAAAAGGATTTTTCTGTTACCCGGCACGAGTAGATAGTTTTGAGTTTCAGGGAGCTTATTCAAAGGTTAATCTGCTTTTGGAGGACGGGAAACGGATTAGCAGTCTTGTGTTCGCAGATGAGGATTTGTATAAGATTGGAGAAGAAGTAAGCATATTATTCAAAAAATCAGAAGTGATTGTTTTTGGAGGGAGTGTCCATGAGCAGTAAAAAGCGAATCCAAAAAATTTTATATGGGATTTTATTTCTGATTATCGGATGGTTTATCGCAGCTTTTATTGTTCTTCCGGTGATTGGGGTATTTCGAGAGATTTTCTTTGCAGATGGCAGTTTCAGTATTGATGTAGTAAAGAAGCTGACAGCTTCAAAGCGAGTGATAAGCTCATTAAAGAATACATATTTGATGGCCGCCTGTACCGTTATAACGGTAAGTATTATCGGTATTTTTCAGATTCTGGTTACGGAATATTTTGATATCAAAAGATCAAAGATATTATCCGCGGTATTTCATACACCTTTGATTTACGGAGGTATTTCCCTCGTAACAGGATACAATTATATTTATTCTGCAAATGGTTTTGTGACAAAGCTTTTGGTGGATATTTTTCCGGGGATGGACCCAAAATGGTTCACCGGGTTTGTAGGGGTACTTTTTGTACATAGTTTTTCTATGACAACCTACCATATTTTATTTGTGAAAACTACATTTAAGAGAATCGATTACTCTACCATTGAAGCCTGCAGGAGCCTTGGCGGAAATAATATTAAAGCATTTTTTAAGGTGGCACTTCCGGTTATAAAGCCTTCTATATTTTCGGCAACTGTATTGTTGACTCTGATGTCTCTGAACTCATTTGCAGCACCTGCAGTACTTGGAGGGAAAGACTTTTACCTGATTAACAGTATGATTCTAAACCTGAATAGTATAGGAAGCAGAGATTTAGCAGCGTTGCTGGCACTGGTTCTGGCTTTTACCTGTATTGTTTTACTGCTGGTTATGAAATGGTTTGAGAAAAGAAACAATTATGTTTCAGTCTCTAAGGTACCTACTAAAATACGCAAAATGAAAATCAGAAATCCATTTTTAAATATACTGATTCATGGAGTCTCTTATCTGTTGGGAATTATATATGCACTGCCCATTGCCGGAATACTAATTTTTTCTTTTGCGGATATTCAGACCATTGTAGACCAGACGTTTCCTAAGAGCTTTACTTTAGAAAACTATATCCGTGTTTTTTCACGCAGCGTAACGCTTAAGCCGTTGATGAATAGTGTAAAGCTCAGTCTGATTGCAGTACTTATTGTAATGGTGATTTGTATTATTTCGGCACTGGCGATTCACAAAAATAAGAATAAAATGACATTGATTTTGGAATTAACATTGTTAATACCATGGATGCTTCCGGCAACCATGCTGGCAGTGGGAATGATTTCTACCTATTCACAGCCTAATATCATGGTACTGGGAACGGCTCTTTTGGGGGGATTTTGGCTATTGCCCATTGCATATGCTGTAACCAGCATTCCTCAGGCAATGCGCCTAATCAAGGCATCTCTATACAATATCAATACATCTCACGAAGAGGCAGCCAGGGCTTTGGGAGCAGGACCAATTTATACAATGCTGCGGGTTATTCTGCCGGCCATGTTACCTACGGCGGTATCTGTAGGTGCCATTACTTTTAACGGATTACTTTCTGAATATACGGTATCTGCACTTTTATACAGTGCTGACACGGTTCCATTGGGTATCGTTCTCCGTACACCAGCCACAAATCCGGATCCGTATTCGGCAGCAAGTACGCTGGTCTATATTGTGATATTGATGGTTTTCTCAGGTATTACCTTGGCAGCTACACAAAAATACAGGAATTATTAAAGAAAGAGGGATAAGATGGAACGATTTGGATTTAATATCAATTTAAAAATGACGCCCGATGATATTCGAAAAGTAGGAGAGGCTGTGTTAAGAGATGGATTTTATCAGGCTATTGAAGTTACTTATTATGAACATATGGAGCATGTAGATACCAGAGAATATAATGCTGCAGTGAAAGAGATTGCAGACAAATATCATCCGCAGGTACTGGTACATATTTCTGGTTTTAATTTAGCAGAGGAAAACAGTACTCTTCGGAAAGGTATCTTAGAAGAAATAAAGAACTGTATTGTATATACAAAATGGCTGGGGGGAAAAGAGATCATCATCCACTCCGGAGATAGAAGTGCAGGTATTCATGTTCCGGTTATACGTCCGGATGGCGCACCGGCTACTGCAAAAGACATTTATGAAAGAGCGTTTCTTCTTTCTGTAGAAATGATGCAGTGTGCATGTGATTTGGCAAATGCAGAGGGTATGATCCTTTATACGGAGAATCTCAACGGTGCGCAGCTTACGATTACCACAGAAGATTTAAAGCGTTATTTAACAGCTGTGAACAGAGAAAATATAAAATTGGTATTTGATGTGGGACATTGTTATCACATGGGAGAAGGGATTTATTCAGAAGTAACTGCGGCAGGGAATCTTCTGCAACATCTGCATATTCATGATAATCATGGTCCACGTAAAGAGGGCAGGCAAGATGAACACCTACCTATAGGTGAAGGAACGATTGACTATAATCAATTTATCAAGGCTCTGACGGAAATACAATATCATGGTCTTTATATGATGGAATTTTATTTATGTACACCAGAAAATTTGCAGAACAGCAGAAAAATTTTAATGTCTATATTAGAAAGCAGCAGGTGATTATATGAAGTTAGTTGGTGATTTACACTGCCATACGATTGCATCTGTCCATGCTTACAGCACTTTGAGAGAAAATATTACGGCAGCAAATGAGAAAGGCTTGAAGGTGCTTGCCATTACCGACCATGGTATTGGATGTGAAGATGCACCGTCGGTAAATTATTTCGAAAATTTACTTTCTTTGCCGGAACAGATTGACGGTATTCGATTGATAAAGGGTGTGGAAGCTAATATTATGGATTTTGATGGAAATCTGGATATGACCAAGGAAGTTCTGGGGAAAATGGAAGTTGTGATCGCATCATTTCATACCGCATGCCTGGTGCCCGGAACAAAAGATGAACATACGAATGCTTATATAAAAGTGGCAGAAAATCCACTGGTACATATTATTGGCCATTCCGGCTCAGCTGAGTTTCTGTATGATTATGAAAGGGTGATTCCTGTTTTTAAGAAATATGGGAAAGTGATAGAAATAAATGCACATACCTTTATCTGCAGGGAAAAATCCATTCAAAACTGCAGGCATATAGCAAATCTTTGCAAACAATATGAAGTACCGATTGCAGTGAATTCGGATGCACATTCGGAATTCGAAGTGGGAGAATGCAAAAAAGCTTTCCAGATGTTAGAAAGTATTGATTTTCCGGAGAACCTAATTATTAATACAGATTGCGGGCGGCTGAAAAAATATCTGGAATCTATTGGGTTGGGGTCTGAATAGAGATTCCCATGTGGTATGAAACACTGCTGAAGCTATTTCTTGCAATTCTGTTAAGTGGAATTATTGGATATGAGCGAGAGCATAAAAACCGGCCGGCAGGTCTGCGGACTCATGTCCTGGTATGCGTGGGAGCCGCCATTGTACAAGTTACATCCCTTGAATTCTACGGACAGGTTATGGGAAATTATTCTTCTGATCCCTTTCGCTTGGGAGCGCAGGTCATTAGCGGCATTGGATTTTTAGGAGCAGGTACTATTATTAAAGAGGGAAACAGTATCAAAGGACTTACCACTGCGGCAAGCCTCTGGGCGGTGGCATGTATTGGAATTACAGTGGGAACAGGCCTGTATAAAGAAGCTGTTTTTTCAACCTTGGCAGTATTTGGCTCCCTAAAGTTTCTTCGGATGTTGGAACGATGGCAGCTAAAGCATAAGAGAGCGGTTGCACTGGAATTAGAAATTTTAAACGGAAAGGCGACAATTTCCCAGGTGTTGCAGATCGTAACAGAGTATAATATGAATATTGTTTATATGCTGGTAAAAAATACTGATTCACATGTTTTTAAGATTGAGCTGACCTTGTCTTATAATGAAGATGTATCACTTTCAGATATTATTGAAGAGCTTGCAATGATCAGCGGGGTAAGAAATGCTGAATTTGAACGGGAAGGAAGATATTAGAAAAGATATGACAACATGACAGGTACTGAATCCAGTATCCAATACCTGTATGACTGTCTTAACCCCATTTTCTGAGATGCTCCAACTGCCTGAGATGATCCTGTGCATTTTCCTCCGGCGATTTTGTAGGGTCATCGCCATCATAATGCGCACATGGAAGTTTGGTGCATTTTCCGCAATGAACATATTTCTTTTCATTTACACAGCATTGATAAATACTGCAGACATCCTCGCCAGTGTATTCCAGCCAGAAAGCCTTCCCTTTTTCCTGGGGGCATCCTTTGCAGTTTTCCGGGTAGGAATTGCAGTCAGAGCATATCACACCGCAGCAGCTTAATATTTTTTCCATTGGCATCCTCCTGAAAATTTTATACAAATTGTAAGTACAGCATTACTTTGATTTCAGTATAATGGATTCTTTTTAAATATACCAGAGAAATTTTTTGCTTTCCGGCACCTGACTAATCCACGAAATATATCCTGATATTTCTAAATAAAAATCAGCAGCTTTACCTTGAAAAAAGATTCTTGTGGTATTATAATGTTCTGATTCGAGAAAATTTAATGCCTGTTAGAGAGTGATTTTAGGACAGGTTCCAGGAGAGTAAAAATGAACGTACAGATTAAATTAATTGACAGCAAGCAACAACACGAACTTGAAGACCTTTATTTAAAATCCTTTCCAAAGGAGGAACGGATTGATTTCAAACTTTTAACCGCAAAAGCAAAAGAGGGGAAAGGAAACTTTCTGGGACTTTTTGACGATGGTGATTTAGCGGGGCTATCCTATTATACACAGTTTCAGGAAACGGTTTACGTTTTTTATATTGCGATTGATCCAAAGTATCAGTCAAAAGGATATGGAAAATTAATCATTGAATATTTGTTTGACAATTTTCAGAATAAAAATGTGATGCTGCTTGTGGAAGAGTTAGATGAAAATGCAGAAAACAATCAATTAAGAATCAGAAGGAAGAATTTTTATCTGCGAAATAATTTTGCTGATAATAATCTGCATTTAGAAGTGATGGGAGTTCCTTTTGAGTTGCTTCACCGGAAAGGGTATACTGCTGATTTGGAGGAATTTGAAAAGATCCAGGGGTATTTTTTCGGAGATGCAGAGTAATATCTGCCTTATTAAACAGATTATTTACTGAAAAATAGGTGTTATATAATTGTTTTAGAGCTTTGCGTTTAAATGCAGAGCTCTTTTGCATTCGTTTCTGTACTCGTATTTAATATGGGATACTAGTACTACAGCGAACGTTTTATAGGGTTCTATTATATGACTTATATTTGGGTTTAGCTGAG
>OATB01000834.1_pt1 | contig 14987 bp, 13 predicted proteins | sample 1494941 | NCBI WGS metagenome assembly OATB01 (sample SAMEA2579931, study PRJEB22360) | human gut metagenome | reverse complement strand
TCCTCAGCTAAACCCAAATATAAGTCTTTAATAGACCCCTATAAAACGTTCGCTGAAGTACTAAGGCAGTTTGAAAAAATAATGTTATTTTTGAGTTCCTGAATTACATGATACATAATGATTAAAAATATAATATAATAAAATATTTATGTTGCATAAATGATTAAAACGTGGTATGGTTAAAAGGTAAAATTCTTTAGTCCTGCAATTCTTGCAGAGATATTTCCACTATATAAAATAATTATTGAAAAGTGTTGTATAAAAATCTGTCAGGCATGGTTTTAAGTTTATGCTGTTCTATATGTGCAGTCTACAGCTCTTTTCGGATAAAAGGAGGAGCAAATGCATATTGAGACACAGCAGAATCAGAATAATGAAGTTTTACCAGAAGGAACCAGGATTTACAACAGTTACAGCGATAAAAATGAAACATTTTTAATGAGACCTACCGTAGATTTTTGTTTTAAAGAACTAATGGCGGACTCGGTTGTGCGAAAAGGATTTATTGCAGCAATTCTTGGAAAAAAAGCCGAGGATGTCAAAGATACGACTTTATTGCCAACGATTCTGCGAAAGGGTACAAAAGAAGAAAAGCTTGGTATTCTGGATGTCAGAGTACTGATGTCTGACGGGGAACAAATTGATATGGAAATGCAGGTGGGACCATACGAATTCTGGGAAGAACGTACCCTGTTTTATATGAGCAAAATGTATATAGACCAAATAACCGCAGGAGACTCCTACGGAGAGCTTGGGAAATGCATACACATAGGCATTCTGGATTTTATCATATATCGGGATACAAAAAATTTCTATTCTATTTTTCATATATGGGAAGACGGAAGGAAAGCCCTTTACAGCGATAAGTTTGAATTTCATGTACTGGAATTGCCCAAGCTTGAGAGATTTGAGCTGCAAGACAGTGAATTACTGCAATGGGCTAAATTTTTTGGAGGAAAATGTAAGGAGGATTATGAAAGCATGGCTGAAAAAAATGAATATATAAGCACGGCATATGAGCGATTAAAAAATATTAGCGCAGATGAGCAAAAAAGATATGAATATGAAGCGAGAGAAAAGGCGATACGTGATCATAACCACTTGATGTTTACGGCAAGGAAACGTGGTATTGAGGAGGGGATTGAGCAGGGTATTGAGAAAGGTAAGGAGCAAGGCCTTGAGCTGGGAATAAAAGCAAGCATACATATCTGTAAAAAATTAGGACTTACCTGTGAGGATACAATAAAATTATTGGTCTTAAATTTTGATTTATCATCTTCGGATGCTTATAGAGAGGTTATGAAATATTGGGCTGAGGTATCATCTGAACTGCCTGCGTATTATAACCAGTAGTTTATACAACTAAAGCTTTTTCTACTACTTGAAGCTGCACGAAATGAAGGTTTCATAGCCTGCCATGTGACCTTTATTAGCTACTATTTTAGGGTACTAATTTGTTCTGTGTAATTAAAAGATTACACAAAACAAATTGGTAAGTGATTGTCAAGTAATCTATAGGGTGTTTGAATATTTATTCCCGTTTTCTGCACACCCCATTCTGAAGTATATTAGCACAAAATTCAAGCCCCATAGCCCCCTTTATGCATACCATCTCGAGTAATATTAAATATAAACACATTCATCATCCGGATCCCACTGATATCCAATCTCATCCGCTATTTTAGCCGCCACATCGATATCGAGAATATCAGAAATAAATCCCAGTGTCATGTCCATTCCGGTAATGCTGCCGGAAGAAGAATAGTATTTTCCATCAGCAGCCCACTTTGCACCTTCGATCCAGTGTACCCCATTCATGGTATGCAGAGCCCAGAAAATATTTTTCTCGTATTGGGCCATTCTGCGCCTGAATGCTTTTCCTGTTTTTGCAAGCAGAGCAGATCCGGTGGATATGGTCAGGCAGTAGGAACTTTTTTCAATGGCCTTTTTCAGAATCTCAAGGGAATCAATGTCTTCCAGAAGCCGTCTGGCTCCTGGACCGCCAGGAATTAATACAGCCGTTCCAACTTCCTCCGGAACCAGGGGTTCTGTCCATACCTTAACGCCCTGCGCACTATTTACGATCTTACCGGTCAGGGATACATATTCGATATGAAAATCCTCTGGTATTTTTCCAAATAACTCAGCGGGGCCAAATGCATCCAATGTTTCAAAATCATCATATAATATAATACTTACCTTCATCCGTTTACCTCCAATTTGTATAGACTAAGTGTAACAAGCCGGTAATTTCTTTACAAGCCGTGCGGGGGGATATTATTTATAAAATATATCCCCATGGGCGGCTTGTGAGCAGCTTGTTTTTCGTTTATACTTTTTATATATAAATAAACAGGGAGCAAATATGGATAAAAATAGAGTTCAAAAGATAAATAAGACTTATGGATCACCACAGGCCACGCCATCCGGGTCGTTGCATCAGAACACAACGCCACATTTATACGAGCAAGTAATGCAGCATCAGAGCACAACGCCACATCAGCATGAGCAAGTAATGCCACATCAGAACACAACACAGCATCATCACCATACGACTCATACTCAGACGCCTCATACACATCCCCATGAAAATACAAAAGCAGTTCTGAACCGCCTTTCCCGTGCTATCGGGCATCTGAAATCCATCAAGGTTATGGTTGAAGACGGGCGTGACTGCAGTGAAGTTTTAATACAGTTATCAGCGGTAAAAGCAGCCATAAATAACACGGGAAAAGTTGTTTTGAAGGATCATCTTTCCCACTGCCTGATTGATTCCATTGAAACCGGAAATATGGAAGCCATTGAAGAATTGAATAAAGCAATTGACCAATTTGTAAAATAAGCAGCCTTAAGCACTGCTTATTTTTATTTTACAGGAATATAGATTTCCACAACATTCTCAGGGTGATCATATGCAATTATTTTACTGCGGTAAACTTCAAAATCTTCCCGTTCATCCAGCTGTCCCTTTCCGGAAAGCAGCCATGTGCCATAAATATAGGCATAAGTTTTATCCAGGTTCCCGAGGCTTCCACGGTGCGTGAATATGGCATATTTACCGGCGGCAATGGTTTTATGAATCAAAACATCCGGTAAAGAGGAAAAGCATTTGCCGGGAGAACCGATCATCACAGAGAAAACCACATCTCCCGCTTCGCTATAAACGGCCCTGTCCGTTTCACATACACTGTAGCCATCAGCCTTTATACAGGAATATTTTTCACGAAGCAGTAAGAATTGTTCCCACAGGTGGGGCAGACAGTTATCGGTAAGGGTAGTTGTACCACGAATACCGGCGAGGTTCACTTCTTCTGTTTCCACTATGATCGGATCTAATGTAATATTACCAGTAATGTGCTGAAGACTTTTTACATCCAGTTCTTTTTTTGTTCTGACTACGAGGTCCTGCCCGTTCTTACGATAAACCGCCGGGCTGCTTCCATATATAGATTTAAAAGCACGGCTGAATGCTTCAGAGGACTCAAATCCGATTTCAATTGCAATATCAATAACCCTCATGTCGGTATACAGAAGTTTCCGGGATGCATTGTAGAGTCGGCGTTTATGAATGTAGCTGCCCACCGGTTCTCCTAATGATGAGGTGAACAGGCGGGTCATGTGATAATAGGAATAGCCGGTTTCCCTGGCTACATCCTTCAGCCCGATATTTTCATATAAATGTGTTTCTATATATGTGATAGCTGCTTCTAAAGGCGATAGATTGGTCATGGCATGCTTCTTTCTTTTTTATATACTGTATTTATGAATAAGTAAATTATGAATTATAATTTAGTTAATTTGATAGAATGCTATTTTGTAAGGTCATTAATATATGTATTCCATAATTCAAAATTCAAATCAATCATATTTTTAATCTTATACTGAATTTGATTATATAAAATATCATACATTTTGCGGGTTTTAAAAACATGTAATTTTTCCAGCTTATCTGTGCTGTTATACGTATAGACAATTGTAAGCTTTCCGGAAAAAAGTATGGTGACCGGTGGAAAGTCATTTGTAATGATCTTTAATTTTTTTCTATTGTTTTGGGTTACATATTTATTAAACCTTTTCAGGTAGGTGATACGGGATTCCAGAGGGATTTTTATTTCTCCTGACAGAGGAACGATGGTTATGCCTTTTGTATAAAAGCTGGTCATTGCGTAATTAGAAACATAAAAGTCAGAGTTACCAGACAGAATTCTTTTAAATAATTTTTGCATCTGTTTATTTAAATTCAAATCAATATCTTTGGACCGGATATCGTCGTCCCGGATTAAGTAACCCATAGAAAGAAAGTTATAAATGGCATCTATACCGCAGTCAGTTAATTCGTCCACAAAAGATGGATGCTGGTTTAGATATTCAATTGCTTCCGCGTTGGTATAGCTGATTTTATTTATATTCCCACTTAAAAGTGTATTGTAAAATATATTCAGATAACTTTTATTTTGAATCAGCTGCATAAATATAGTACCGTCTATCTGTGTAGTAAAATAAACAAGAAATCTTCCTTTTAGAAGAATAAAAGGGTTGTCAATTTGTTTTTTGATTTCCCAAAGATTCATCTGTGCATATTCCTGTATCCGCGTAATATTGGAAAGAATATCAAATTGGGGTACAGTAAGCGTTTCAAACTGTGATAAATCCACCAGATAGTTTATTATGACATTTCTCATTTTTTCAGGACAAACGGATTGTATTCGTTTAAATATTTCATCGTAATACATTTCGTAGTTGAAAAAGGAACTGTAAAATATAAACTTATCGTTGTCGGGTTTATTTACTATCTCATCCGAAATCAGAATACACAAAATATTTAAGATCATTCTGTCACCCATATAATATGGACCTTTGTCATAATAGTTGATGGGAGCTTTATTCTCGGAAGCAAAATCACAATTCAGCGCATATTCAATCGCGGTACACAAAAACTGCTCAAGCTCATACCTGGAATCAAAATTATAGATGATTGGAAAAGCACTCTGTAATTTCAGATGACAGTTTCTTGCATAAATATGCTGGGAAAAATAACTAGCAGCCTGATTACAAAATTCCCATTTTTCTTTTAACAATGGCAATCTTTTACCTGTCAGAATTTTACTTAGTCCACTGGGAGTCATGTTCATATGCAGTGCAAAGTCTGTCTTTGAAGTTTTTGCGATAGTTACAAGTTCATTTAATAATATACCTACCATTTTGCGGCACCTCATATTTAATATATTTTCAACATTAAATTTCATTATAAACTCTTTTTCTATTTTTTTCTTGCTAAAAAAATAAATTTTTCGAAAATTTTTTTCTTTTTTTGTCAATTTATACAGATTAATTTATATTTAATTTCAAGCACCAAATAGATTTTGACGTTATGATGTCTCCATAAAATAGTCGTTTCCTATTATATAAAAACGAAGGAGAAAAGGTATGGAGCAGAAATTTTATAGTTGTAAACATTGCGGCAGCATTTTGGAGTTGATCCAAAATGAAGAGGGGGTTCTTGATTGCTGTAAAGATGAAATGAATGAGTTAGTACCCAATAGTACAGATGCAGCAAATGAGAAACATGTTCCAGAGATTATTGTATACGGATCACAAGTTATTGTCAATGTCGGTACTGCGCCGCATCCGATGACAGAGCAGCATTACATAGGCTGGATAAGCATACGTACTTCTAAAGGTGTATACCGCAAAGAACTGGCGCCCCTTGATGAACCCACGGCTTCATTTGCTCTTTCCGACAATGAAAGTATCCAATGTGCTTATGCATATTGTAATCTTCATGGATTGTGGAAGGCAGATGTAACAACCCAGATATAAACGCAAAGCAATGAATGGGAAAACTATCTGGTATGGGCCTGGATTGTAAAAATAAAGAGAGCTTTAAGCCTGTATAAATATTACAGCTTTAAAGCTCTTTTGATATATTGAGGATTTTACACTTAACTGAAAATAAGACAACAAAACACTGCTGTAACTGGTTATCGAAGACAAAAATATGGAAAGAGAGTGATTGCGCAATGGAGAATAGAGTGAGACGACACTATACCCGTTTGGAATGGACCGGGTGGTATCAGTTGGCAAAAGAATATTATCAGAAAAATGGAAATCTAAAAATTCCTGTAAAATACAAAACGGTAAATGGATATTTATTGGGCCGATGGATTGAAAGGCAGAGAGCTGCATATCATGAAAAAGGCGTTTACAGGATTGACTCTCACAAAATATATCTGCTGGAACAGATCGGGATGGTCTGGACAATAAGCGTGCGTACAGAATGGAATATCTGGTATGAATATTGTAAAAAATATTATATAGAAAATGGAAATATTGACATTCCAAGGAGCCTGGTATATCAGAACGTGGCAATAGGAGAATGGATCAGCTATCAGAGAAAGTGTTTTCGAAAGAATAATCTGAGTTACCAGAGACAGTTAAAATTGGAAGTATTAGGCATGGTCTGGAGAAAAAGGCAGAGAAGAGCATGGGATGAATGGTATGAAGATGCACAGAATTATTATGAAACTTATGGAAATCTTCAGATGTCCGTAGATTATGTGACTGGAGAGGGAAAACGCCTGGGAAGGTGGGTTTATACACAGCGTGAAAAAGCAAGAGAAGAAGTTGCTTTAAATTTGGATTCAGAGAAAATGGAAAAACTGAAAGAAATAGGTATGAAATATTGACTTTTTCTGTGATGTTAACTTGACAAATAGTCTAAATTGCGTTATTTTATTATCAAACAACAAAATTCAACAAAAAACAAAATGCAGGATCACTGTGTCTTTTTTCTGATTTAGGAAATGTTTTATGTGGCAAGATAATGTTAAATAATGAATGGAGAAAACTATGAATCTGATTGATACAATTAAAGATGCCGGGATCGTCGGTGCGGGCGGTGCAGGATTTCCTACACATGTGAAATTGAATACCAAAGCAGAATATTATATTGTAAATGCTGCTGAGTGTGAGCCCCTGATTGAAACAGATAAATATTTGTGCAGAACGTTCGCAGATGAATTGATTAAAGGTATCATGATCATATCCGCGCATCTGGAAGCGAAGAAGTCTGTTATAGCAATTAAAGCAAAATATAAAACGGAAATAGCGGCAATAAAAGAAGCGATTGAAAAAAACAGTGCGGATATCGAAATTTTTGAGATGCGTACATTTTACCCTGCAGGTGATGAACAGGTAATCGTTCAGCAGGTAACAGGAAGAAGTGTTCCGGAGAGAGGGCTTCCGATTGAGGTGGGTGCAGTCATTAACAACGTAGGCACCATTATCGGAATGTACAATGCTATCACTAATGGTAAGAAGAATACCAGTAAATTCCTTTCTGTTGTGGGCGAAGTCCAGGAACCAATTATGCTTCAGGTGCCAATCGGAACTCCAATCAGAGAATGTATCCAGGCAGCAAAACCTACAATTTCCGACTATGCTATTATTCTTGGCGGGCCAATGATGGGACGTGTAGTATCAGATGACGAAGCGATAGACCAGCAGTTTGTAACAAAGACTACCGGAAATATTATTGTACTGCCTAAGAAGCATTATTTAATTGAAAGAACCCATGTACCGATGGACAGAATCAAACACCAGGCTAGAAGTGCATGTATACAGTGCCGTATGTGTACAGACTTATGTCCGAGATTCCAGATTGGACATCGTATTAAACCACATCTTGTTATGAGAAACATCTGGAGAGAAGATATCATAGATTCAGACAAGGAATTTGAAGAATGTTTTGGCGATGCGGTAAATTGCTGCAACTGCGGATTATGTGAATTATTCTCATGTCCAATGGGGCTGTCTCCAAGAAGAGTCAACGGCTACATGAAAGGAAAGCTCCAGGAAAGAGGAATTACCGTAGAGAAGAACATGCATCCCGTCTCCAGACAGACTGTGGAGCTGAACAGAGTTCCTACCGACCGTTTAATAGCCAGACTGGATCTGGGCAAATACAATGGATTACATGCACATAACTGTATTGAACTTCATCCAAAAGAAGTATTCATCCCATTGTCACAGCATATAGGAAAACCGGCAGTAGCCGTAAAAAATGTAGGTGACAAAGTGTGTGAAGGTGACGTGATTGCCAGTGCTGATGCAACAGGCTTATCCACAAATATACATGCAAGCATAAATGGAACCGTATGTGATGTAACATCATCTGGCATCAGAATCAGTGAAAACTAATGGAGGATTAAGGAATGGGAAATTCAGTTGGAATGATAGAACTATCCAGTATAGCGAAAGGAATCGAAGCCTGTGATGAAATGTTAAAGGCGGCAAATGTAGAATTATTAAGAGCATCTACGATCTGCCCCGGAAAATATATGGTCATCATCGGTGGAGATACAGGAAGTGTGGATGCTTCCATGAAAGTAGGAGAAGAAGCAGCAGGACATTTCTTAGTAGATAAATTATTAATTGCCAATGTCAGTGACCAGCTTATGCCTGCCATCAGCAGTACATCACAGGTACCGACAGATGGAGCAGTAGGTGTAATAGAATTTTACTCCGTTGCATCTGCAATTGTTGCAGCAGATACAGCAGCAAAGGCAGCTGCCATCAATCTCATCGAAGTACGTACCGGATTCGCCGTAGGCGGTAAGGGATTCGTTACCATGAGCGGAGACGTAAGCGCTGTTACAGAAGCGGTGAAAGCGGCAGAAGCAGTAAGTGAGCTTATGGTTCACAGCGTTGTGATTCCAAGACCGACAGATAAGCTGTATGAGGCATTGCTGTAAATATTAATGGAATCATTATAAATAGATAGTTTTAATACAGGCATTAGAGCGTTGTATCATAGATGAGAGATCATGTATGGACAACGCTTTTTTTGTATAAAGGGATAAGAGTACGTAAAAGTAGAGATTAAATATTCTAGGGTATTGTTGCATTTTGCCATTTCAAGGTATATAATCAATCTTGTATTTGTTAAATATTGTCTAAAAATGTACAAGGAGGAAAATGAGTTATGAAGAGATTCAAACAGGGTAAACGAATTTTTAGTATCATTATGGCGGCATCCATCGCAGTTTCATCCAATATTGTAGCACTTGCAGATGATACCGTAAATAATGCTTTACCTCAAAATGAAATGATTACAGAAGATTGTGGGAATGGATTAGTTGAAACAGAAATAAAGCAGGATACCGGTAATATGAACTATCAAGTACCAGGGGTAGAGGATGAAACCCAGCAGTTGGAAAGCGAAGATTACACGGAGGAAATAAAAGAAACAGAAACACAGGAGACAGAGAAACAAAAAGCTGAACAGTCAGATACAGAGCAGGTTGCAGAAATCGTAAGTGAAGCAGGTACAAAAAAGACGGCAGAGGTAAGTGCAGACGGCAAGCAAAGTGTCACTGCAAATCTAAATTTAAGCGAGTGGCAATACGAGCAGAATGATAAAACAATCACGTTAAAAAAATATATAGGAAAATCGGAAAACCTTGTTATTCCCGGTCAGACAATTATTCAGGGTAAGGAATATGCGGTTATAATTGCTAAGTATATGGAATTGAAAGATTATCCATATTATAGTGGAGCTTTTAGTGCTAACACTGCAATAAAAACAATCAGATTTTTAGATGGAGTGAGTTTTGTAGATAACGATATGTCATATGCATTTGATGATTGCGAAAATTTAGAAGGTGTATCAGGCATACCTGATAGTGTTACGAAAATGAAAGACACATTTTGGTTCTGCTTTAAGTTGTCGAAAATAGATAAATTACCGGCAAATCTTAAAGATATGTCATTCGTATTTGATAGTTGTATAGCGTTAGAAGAATCGCCTGAGATACCAAGTGGTGTAACCAATTTAAGAGGAAGCTTTCAGGGGTGTGAAAGTTTAAAAAAAGGACCTCAACTTCCGCAAGGTATTACGGACATAAGTAATATTTACGAAGGTTGTATTAATATAACAGAAATAGGCCGAATACCGGACTCAGTAAGAACAATGCAATGGGCTTTTAAAAATTGTAAGAACCTTACTAAAATAGAAAATCTGCCGGTACAGCTAGTGGAAATGGGTGAGGCATTCAGCGGTTGTGAAAAATTAGTGCAGGTACCAGACATTCCCAGCGGTGTAACCGAGCTGGACAATACATTTAGTAAATGTTCTTCTTTAAAGGAAATGCCAAAACTTCCTGCTGGTTTGACAAGTTTGGATAATACATTTTCAGAGTGTGCAAGTCTGGTAACGAGTGGTTCTATTCCTTCGGGAGTTACTGAGATGAATGGTACATTCAATGCTTGTACATCTTTATCCAAGAGCCCAATATTACCTGTGGGCTTGAAATCTGCCGCTAATTTATTTTCAGATTGCAGCAAATTAGAAGAACCTCCTGTAATTCCGGATAGTGTCACCAATATGTATGGAATGTTTGCAGATTGCGATTCTTTAAAAAGGGCACCAAAGCTTCCTTCCAAATTAGAAAATATGGGACGTGCATTTTCCGAATGTCTGAAGATTACTAAGGCACCTGATATACCTGAGACAGTAGTGAATATGGCCTGGGCATTTGCCAGCTGCAGCAATTTGGCGGGAAGCATGACGATCTATACGCCTTTCGAAAAGGATCGCATTAACGATGATGATGAATCGTCACATGGCCCATATACAGGATGTTTTAACGGTACTGCGGCAAATAGCACGGGGTTAACCGTAAATTATGGTCCCAGGTGTAAAGACATCGATAATATCATTAAGGAAGGCGCTTACAATAATAAAAAAGTAAAAAAAGGCCAGCTGGTACTTCAGGTGAAATTTAAAGCCAATGGAGGAACCACAGAAAAATCCTATAAAAATGTTTACCATAATAAGAAATACGGTAAACTTCCCACACCAAAAAGGGCTAAATATACTTTTAGCGGTTGGTATACTAAAAAAAGCGGCGGTACAAAAATTACATCATCATCAAAGATCACCGCAAAGAAGAATATCACTCTATATGCCCATTGGAAGAAGGTAAGTGTAGGTAAAGTATCTTCGGTTTCCCTGAAGAATACGAATTCGAAGAGAATGACGGTACATACAAAAGCAGTATCAGGTGCAAAGGGGTATTTGATTACATATGCAGGGAATGCATCTTTCACCAAAGATAAAAAGTCACTCTTCACTTCCTATACCAAAAAGAATATAAAGAAGCTTCAAAAGAATAAAAGATATTTTGTGAAAGTCAGGGCATATAAATTAGATTCAACCGGTAAGAAGATTTATGGCAAGTATAGCAGTGTGAAAAAGATCAAAATTACAAAGTAAATGGATTGTCATCAGTTTCCGGCATGTCCCGCCCAGTCAGCGAAGGTTGGCTGGTGCGGGACATTTTGCGTGGTAAACACATTCTAAGATTTGTATCATATTCTGCCAATATAACGATAGAACAAAACATGGCAGTATTTCTGTAAGAAAATTATAAGGAATTCTACATTGCATTTTTATACAATCATGCTATACTAATATAGACAGAAAACCTACTTGTTCATAGAGTTTTACTGATTAATGGAACGTAAACTTATGAATACTGGTATATCCAAAGGGGGAGTCATATCAGATGGCAGCCGAAAAGAGAATGAGTCCAAAAGATGAGCAGCAGTTTCTGGACCTCGTTAAAGAAATAGCAGAACATCCAAAGTACACAAAGTTAAAAGAATATATACAGCATGGGGAAACAACAGTTTATGAGCACAGTCTGGCAGTGGCGTATTTAAGTTATTGGATTGCACTTAAATATGGCTGGCAGGTTCAAATGAAGGAACTGGTTCGCGGGGCACTACTGCATGATTATTTTTTATATGACTGGCATGAGAAGAGCGCAGATCACCGCTTTCATGGATTTACACATCCTGGGAGGGCACTGAAAAATGCGTGTGCGGAATTTGACCTGACACAGATTGAAAAAGATGTGATCAGAAAACATATGTTTCCACTTACTCCCATACCTCCAAGATACCGTGAGACGGCTATTGTGTGTATGGCGGATAAGATATGTTCCGTATATGAAACTTTCCATATGACGTTATTTGGTGAATTGTATCCGGTATCTTAAGGTGAATTTTTCCAGGCGTTCTTAAAAAATAGGCAATCAGCTTCCAGAGAGCTGTTGCCTATTTTTTATGGACTTATTTATAGTTGTTAAATCGCCGGCTTCTGTTATCATCATACGAACGGATAAACATATCCCTCTACCGGATCTGTAGGCGTAATATTTGTGACATGGATCTGTGGCTCCTTCAGAGTAATATCATTGTATTGCTTTTCTACTATGGAAAGAGTTCCTTCAACGGTTACCCAGGATTCGTTGTCTAATTCAGAGGCTTTGTCATAGATACAGCGAAGGCCGGTGGGTGATACGTCAGCAATACAGCATGTCATTGCCAGGCGGGAAACGATAAATTCATTTTCTTTTGGGATCTTAAAATTATTCATAACGTAGCCTGTCATAACAATTGTATAACCTTCATACTGTCTGCTATTAGAATCTATCTCGGCAAGCCATAATGCGAAATCATCGTTTGAGACGGTGATTTTTTTATTCTGCATATCCAGCCCTGGCAGGCCTGAAGCATTATCCGGGGCAGCAGGTGTATTCGGAATATTCTGGGAACCGGAATCCTTAAAACTCGAATCCTTAGCATTATTATCCTTAGCAGCTGAAGCGTCCGGAATTCCTTTTGATCCGGGGGCTTTTGTGCTCCAGTTATCGGAAGAAGGTCTGGCATCGATAACAGTGGGCAGACCGCTTACCAGGGTGGATTTTACTGCAACATCCGATATTTCCAGCGGTGAGTGGGGGAGTAAAAGCATTAAAACAGGGACTGCAAGAACAAAGCAGTGCATAGACCGTGTTTTATATTGTGGTTGAAATAAACGCAGTAATCCGACAATTGCCCATATTCCCATTACAAGTGCCGAAAAATAGAGATAAGGTTTCATCCTTGGTGTTACATAAGAGAGGTATTTTTCACTTCGGACCAGATAGACCAGCAAACCGGCAAAAAATCCGCAGCACAGGGATTCCAGTAACTTCTGTGGGTTGAACACTTTTACCCTTTCCTGCATCTATATCCCTCCTATCTGATAAAACAAGAATACAACAGCAAAACAAATAAAAAATGATGTGATCAGCAAACGGATAATAAACCGTTTCGAAAAACCTGAGGACAGCATTAGCAGATTTTTAATGTCCATCATGGGACCAAAGATAAGGAACCCCATAATTGCCATCATTGGAAACTGGTTGGAAAAACTGCGTGCAACTATAGCATCTGAGGAGGAACACAGGGAAAGGACAAATGCCATGGTCATCATGATTACCGTAGATACGGCATCTCCAGATTTATCCTGGGCATTTACAAACATACCGGTTCTCAAACCCTGGAAAACAGAAGCAACAAAAGAGCCTAGAATCAGATATTTTCCCACATCAAAAAATTCCGCCTGTGCATGGCGCAGATACAATTCAATCTTACTACGGGTACCGGACAGGGAACTGGCTCCCTGGTAACATCCGCAGCTGCACATAACACCATCGAATTTTGCGTTAGGAAGTTCCTGTTGTCTTGAATGAAAGACTGCAAAACTAAGTCCGATCACTACCGCTGCAAAACCACCCATGCCGATACGACCTGCAACAACAGCCAGATTTCCCCCAAATGCATAATAAGTGGATAAAATAGCAATCGGATTAATTACCGGTGCAGCCAGCATAAATGTGACAGCTGCAGGCAGAGGAACACCTTTTCTTACCAGACTTCTGAAAATGGGAATGGAAGCACAGTCACATACCGGCAGGCAAAAACCTCCGGCAACAGCAACTAGCATTCCTCCGGCAAGTGACTTTGGAAAGCGTTTTTCAATCCAGGATCTTGGAACGAAGATCTGGATTAGTGAGGATAGAAGTACACCCAGCAGCAGGAAAGGAATTGCCTGGAGTAGAATACCCAGAAATACATTGATTACGGTATTTACAGATATTGAAAGCAGATCCAGAACAGGTTTCGTTAAAAAATACACAGCGGTGAGAAAAAGCAGTGATCTAAAAAAAGAGTAGACCGGCGAAGGCTCTTTCTCCATAATCCGCCCATAGAAGTTAACCGGACAGGTATCTTTAAGTTTGTATACAGGTACACCGGGATTTATATTTCTGACCATGTGGCGCATCCTTTGGTATGAACCCGTATTTGAGCTTTGCTGTGAAATTCGCAGAATGACTGCGTCACTGTTAGCAATCTGTTCGGGCAGAGCGTCTCCGGTTCTGCCCAGGGTTTCCTCTAACTCGGTGGCATCTGCGATGTGAATCACTTTTTGTATTCTGCAGCTGCGTAGAATTGGACTCAGAAAAAAATCCTGCAGGAGAGAAAAAGGTGTTACGCCATTCCATTCAACCCATATTTCATCAGGTGCCTGTTCTTTTACGCATCGGTAAATAGCCCGTATCATCTGGTCCGGTTGTCCTTCCAGTTCCTTTTTTGAAAAGCATCGGCAGATGCAATGGTCAAAGTGACCTTGAAATCTTTCTTCGCCGGATTCAAACTGCAGCAGTAAAGTCTTAATTTTACTCCGGTCTTCTCGATTCAGAATGGCATTTAAAAAAGTGGTTTTTCCGGCATATAGAAAGCCGGTTACAACATAAACAGGAATTATCATAGCCTAATTCCCATCGAACAGGCCGGCTAATTCTTTCTGGTTTAGCCCTTGCCCGATAATACAAAGCATGCCGCCGCCGGACGAGCATTCTTTCATCTGTACACTGCCAGGTACATATTGAACATTGAGATATCCACCTGCAGTGCGGACAATTCCTTTGGCACGCAGAACGGTTCCGGAGGTCTTTTTTTCCATCTGCCATATCCGCCTCTGTAAATCGGATGTATTGAATACCCTGGCGGTATGTATCGTTACCGTATCGAAAACATCTTCTGCCAAATGGTGGCTGTCACAGGCCCAGGGAATCTGGCCCCTATCAAAAATG
>OATB01000824.1_pt1 | contig 15215 bp, 13 predicted proteins | sample 1494941 | NCBI WGS metagenome assembly OATB01 (sample SAMEA2579931, study PRJEB22360) | human gut metagenome | reverse complement strand
GCGGGATGCGGGCAGGGCAGCAGTAAAGATGAACAGGAGACGAAAGCAACGGATGCCCGGGAGACAAAAACAGGAGCTGTCCAGGAGACAAAAGATCAGGAGAAATCCAAAGGTGAGCTTATGGGGGATAATCTGAAGTTTGATCCAAATGCCCAAATAGCAGGTGGAGAAGAAGTAAAGCTCAGTATTTGGGTTCCGGCTGCATGGGAAGAATACTATCGGAAATGGACTGAAGAATATACGAAGATACGTCCCAATGTTAGTTTTGATTTTACCATTACTTCTTTTGATGATCATTGGAAAAAGGTTCCGCTTGCTATAAAGACAGACAGTGGACCGGATTTGTTCTGGATGCATAATTCCGTAAATGAAATCATGATACCACATATGGAACCGCTGCCCGAGGACAAATTCCCTCTGGAAAAGGTAAAGAGTGATTTCAGACAGGTAGAATCCAACATTATTGATGGCAAACTGTATTACGTGGATATGGGACTTATGACAGGGGTGATTTTTTATAATAAAGATATCTGGTCTGATGCTGGACTGACTGATGGGGACATTCCTAAAAATTGGGATGATTTCAGAGAAATTGCGAAGAAGCTGACAGTAAAGGATGATAATGGAAATATCCAGGTGGCGGGTTTTAATACGAATAATGCTGAATATATCTGGGTTGATTTAATGTATCAACAAGGAAAGTGGCTGTTCGGAGATGATGAGGCAACACCTGTGTTTTCATCACCGGAAGCACTGAAGGCCGCACAATTAATGAATGATATTTATAATGTGGACGGAAGTGGAAGCGGAACGCAGCCTAAAGGGGAAGAAGCATTTGCAAACCAAAAAGCGGCAATGATTTATTGCTGGGGCTGGGCAAGCAATTATTTTAAATCCAATTTTCAGAATCTCAATTATGGGGCATTTCCACTTCCTGTGTTCGACGAGAACAATTTTGTGGCTTACGGCAGGAATAACGGAGATGTATCATTAGGGGTCAGCAAGTACTCCGATGAAAATAAAAAACAGGCAGCACTGGATTTTGTTCTTTACCAGATGTGCAATAACGAGATGATAATTGAATACGATGTATTTGACGGAATGGCACCGTCTAAATACAGCCTTACAGATCATGAGGCAATACAGGAAGAACCCGTGCTAAAAGTTGAGGCAGAGATGCTGGATAAAACTATATGGCCGGGGGCAGTACCTGATAATTATTTCAGTGATATACAAAAGTACATTGGTCAGTCCATTCTGATTAATAAGGCAAAGCCGGAAGATGCTTTAGAAGAAGCAGAAAGAATGGTAAAGGAAGGGCTTGCCGGTAAAAATTTCAAGACAGTAGAGCGAAAATCTGCATTGGCGGATAAATTGTCAACACAATAAAGAGGGAAATAGATGCAGGCAGCAAGCCCTGGCCGTTTGGCTTGCTGCCTGCGGGAATGAACGGAGGTATGGCAGGTGGGGCAGAAGAAAAGTAAATTAACAAGTCAGAGGGTAATGATATGGGGAACGCTGGGGGCGATGGGGGTATTCTACGGACTTTTCTTATTGATACCTATTATCTATGCACTGGCAGGAAGCTTTTGTGACTGGAACCCGATGATCGGACAGATGGATTTTAAAGGAATAGAGAATTATAAGACGATTTTTACATCTACGGCATTTCAAAAAGCGATGGTAAATACCCTCATTTTTACAGTTGTAGTAACTTTTTTTCGGGTAGCACTTGGTATTATTCTGGCAGTCCTGATCGATTCTATCGGGATTTTTAAATCCTTTTTCAGAACCGTTTACTTCTTACCGGTTGTAGCATCTATTGTAGCGATATCTCTGGTGTGGGTATGGATATTTGAACCAACAAGCGGTATTCTGAACCAAATACTTGGGTTTTTTGGTATACAGGGGCTTGGGTGGCTGAAGGATCAGAATCTGGCACTTCCATCGGTTATGATTGCAACAATCTGGAAAGATGTAGGATTTGCAATGGTTTTTTATCTGGCTGGTTTAAATGGAATATCCAGGTCACTGTATGAAGCAGCAGAGGTGGATGGAGCAGGACCGGTTCAGAAGTTTTTCAAAATACAGCTGCCAATGCTTTCTTCGACTACCGTCTTGGTAGCAGTGACCGGAATCATTACCTATATTCAAATGTTCGATCAGGTATTTATGATGACGGAAAAGGCAGGACCTAACAACGCCACGCTAACCGCCGTTTATATGCTTTATGAGGAAGCATTTATTGACTATCGGTTTGGAAATGCGGCAGTCATAGCGTTCGCAATATTCCTGATCACGTTGGTATTCTCTGTGATTCAAATGAAATTAGAACGCAATGATTAGGAGGAAAGCGATGAATAAGAAAATTCGTATATCAAATATAATAATTTATTTCATACTTTTTCTGGGCACCATAATCATTCTCTTTCCATTTTTCTGGATGTTTATATCATCGTTTAAAACAATGGAAGAAATCGTAGCATTTCCACCGACCTTTTTCCCTAAGGCACCTACGGTTCAGAATTATATTAATGTCTGGAAAGAAATGAATTTTGACCGTTATTTTTTAAACAGTATTTTTGTACTTGTGCTAAAAACACTGGTCATCATTTACACCAGCGTGTTAGCCGGTTATGTATTTTCAAAACTGCAGTTTAGATTTAAAAATGGAATATTTTTAATTGTTCTTGCAACTATGATGGTTCCTTACCCAGTTACAATACTGTCGCTCTATCAGGAAATGGTATGGTTTCAGTGGATTGACAGTTATAAGGCGCTGATTATAACAGGAGTCTTTAATACATTTGGTATTTTTGTAATGAAACAGTTTATAACCGGTATTCCGGATTCACTGATTGAATCAGCCAGGCTGGATGGATGCGGGGAATTCAGAATACTTCATAAAATTATAATGCCATTGATCAAACCGGCATTATCTGCACTTGCGATTTTTATCTGTCTGCAGATATGGAATGATTTCCTGTGGCCTTTCCTGGTTTTGAACAGTGATAAGAAGTATACCATTCCAGTTGGACTGGCGTTGTTTAAAGGAAGGTATTATACCGATTATGCGAAACAGCTGACAGGAGCTGCAATCACAATTGTTCCGGTTTTAGTCATATATCTGTTTCTTCAAAAACAATTTGTGGAAGGAATTACAATGGCGGGCTTGAAAGAATAAAGGAGGAACGATATGCTGTCAGATCTTGGGAAGATACAGGAAGGACGTTCATTTTCAATCTGTCCGGAAAATTTTACTGGGGAAAAAGGAGGCGCATGCAGGGCACTTACAGGTACAGGCGCACATTTTTCACGGGATTTGGGTCCGGGGTATAAGATGTCGCCTAGTATTATAGTTAAATCAGGTGAGGAATTTATTCTGGGAGAGATTTCGGGGATGGGGGAAATTACACATATATGGATGACCTGTCCGGTGGATGCATGGAGGGATCTTATTCTGGAATGTTACTGGGATGGTGAGGAGGAGCCATCGGTCTCTGTTCCTGTGGGAGATTTCTTCTGTAATGGATGGTGCGAGCCTGTGAATATTAATTCCATTCCAATTACAGTTGCTCCAAAGGGAGGATTTAATTCCTATTGGAGTATGCCGTTTTTAAAAAGAGCTAAACTTGTGATGAGAAATCTTTACTATGAGAATTGTGTGATTTATTATCAGATCGATTATACAAGAAAGAAACTGGAAGAGGAACCTGCATATTTTCATGCCCAGTTTCGGAGAAAGAATCCTACAGCAAAAGGTGAACCTTATTTAATCCTGGATCAGGTGAAAGGACGTGGGCACTATGTAGGTACTTATCTGGCATGGCAATCAAATAGCTGTGACTGGTGGGGAGAAGGGGAAGTTAAATTTTTTCTTGACGGTGATCATGAGTATCCTACAATCTGTTCTACCGGCACAGAGGATTACTTTGGAGGAGCCTATAATTTTGAACAGCCTCAGGGACAATATTGCAGTTATTCCACTCCGTTTCTTGGTTTTGCACAGATGGCACCGCCAGATGGGCTTTATACAAGCCAGCAGCGATTTGGGATGTATCGTTGGCATTTATATGACAAAATTCAATTTGAGGAAGAGATCAGGGTACAGATACAACCCCTTGGAGTTCGTTACAATCAAAAATATATGCTTTTGCAGGAGGATATTGCATCCGTGGCTGTATGGTATCAGACAGAGCCCCATGCTGCGTTTCCTGAATTGCCAGGTGAAGAGGAACGGTATGTTACCCGTAAAATAGACTGGAATAAGTAGTTAAAAAAGAATCACCATTACCCCGGAGAGGTAAAGGTGATTTTTTTATAATCCCATATTTTTTTTATATATCAACAACAATCCTTCTAACAAAAGTTCATCATCCAGAATAATGTCTTCCACACAATGCCTGACAATACTCTTAGAGAGTCCGCCGGTAGCCACTACGGTGGCTTTTTGGCCCAACTGTTTATTGATTCTGGTTATCATGCCATCGATCATGGATGCGTTACCATAGATTAAGCCGCTTTTCATACACTCAATTGTGCTTGTTCCAATTAGTTTTTTCGGTGCTTCCATGCTTATTTTGGGCAGCTGGGATGTACGGCTGGTCAGAGAGGAAGAAGAAACTTTCACTCCGGGAATAATCATGCCGCCGATATAATTCTTTTTCCCATCAACTACAGAAATTGTTGTGGCAGTTCCCATGTCAATAATAATCAGGGGCAGCGGGTATTTGTGAATGCCGGCAACGGCATTGGCAATCAGGTCACTTCCTACAGTGGCCGGGTTGTCCATTAAAATGTTCATGCCTGTTTTGACGCCGGGACCGATAATCATGGCTGAGTGACCGGTGATTTTCTCAGCGGCATCCCTTACGATATTGGTAATCGGGGGAACAACCGATGAGATAATAGAACCTGTTACCTCTTTTGGTGTCAGGGCATACATTTCCAGGACATTTTTAAAACTAATGGCATATTCTAATTCTGTTCGTGTATGGTCAGTGGAAAGACGTTCCACGAAGAGGATCTTATCATTTTTTATGCATCCGATAACAATATTTGTATTTCCTATATCAATGGCTAGAATCATAAATGGGTCTCCTTTTGTAACTTTTGTAAAATATTATCTGTATATTAAACTTACTGCTGTGCAATTCTGGATTTTAAAAGAATGCGTCCGATCAGGGCCACCAGAATAGCTGCCACGATTGCTTCCGGCACACCATTGATTCCAATGATGGAAAGGATGAATGTGTATACTGCATCAGAAGCTACTTTATTGGCTGACGCATATGCATCTTTGAAAAATACAAAGATCAGGTTCATAACCAGAAGTGTATTTGTTAATGAGCCAATCAGTCCGGCTGCCCCCAGAGATACCAGAAGCCCCGAGCTGCTTTTTTTCGTCAGCCTGTAAAGCCCGTGATAAACATAATAAGGTACTATACCAACTAAAATTCTTGGAACAAAACAGATAATAACACTTCCTATGCCGCCGTGAATATCGCCAAGAGTGTAGAATGGCGAAAAAACAAAGGACGTAACGGTTGGATTAATCGTATTATTAATAAAACTTGTCAGACCGAATACGAACCCTAAAAGGGCACCTTTTTTCGGACCTAATAAAAGACAACCGATAATGACCGGTATGTGGATAATCGTCGCTCGTGTAAAGCCCAGCGGGATATATCCCAGAAATGGTGTGAAGGCAAGGATTATAATCAGTGCTGCGAACAGTGCAACCTGTACCATGCCCAGTGTGCGAGGTTTTCTCGCAATTACTGCGTTTGTGTTATTCATTTTTTTCCTCCTTGTTATTATTCCCGGGATTGTCTGAAAAATGATTTTTAAGACATACTCTAATGGGATACAATACAATTACGGCGTTAGTATAGCACGATCAGTGACCAAAAACAAGATTTAAATTACAGGTGCATTTTATAGAAAGATATGTTAGAATATTTGCATGAGTTTTTAGGAATGCATCAGACGCCGATAAGAAAAGCATGAGCTTTTTTGATAAATATATACAGGATTTGAGAGGAAGAATAAGCAGATGTTAAAAGGAAAGACTGTAATTTTAGGAGTAACAGGCAGTATTGCTGCATATAAAATTGCCAATCTGGCAAGTATGCTGGTCAAATTGCACTGTGATGTACATGTCATTATGACCAGAAACGCGACGAATTTTATTCATCCGATTACTTTTGAGACATTGACGAATAACCGCTGTCTGGTTGACACTTTTGACCGGAATTTTCAATATAATGTGGAACACGTGGCACTGGCTAAAAAAGCGGATCTGGTTCTAGTGGCCCCGGCTACGGCAAATGTTATTGCAAAGCTGACTTACGGGCTTGCAGATGACATGCTGACAACTACCGTTTTGGCATGTACCTGTAAAAAAATAGTGGCTCCTGCCATGAATACCCGCATGTATCAGAATAAGATTGTTCAGGACAACTTAAAAAAACTGGAAATGAATGATTTTGAAGTAATTGCCCCTGCTACCGGGATGCTGGCATGCCAGGATGTGGGAGAAGGAAAGCTGCCGGATGCAGAAGTGCTTCTGGATTATGTATTAAAAGAAATTGCCCATGAAAAAGATATGGAAGGCATGAATGTCTTAGTTACAGCAGGTCCCACCCAGGAAGCGGTAGACCCTGTTCGCTATATAACCAATCATTCCACAGGGAAAATGGGGTATGCAGTTGCCAGAGCCTGTATGCTGAGAGGCGCTAAGGTAACACTGGTGACAGGGCAGACAAGCGTCAGGAAGCCTCCGTTTGTAGAAGTAGTTCAGATAGAGAGTGCTAAAGAGATGTTTGATGAGGTCTGCAGCCGCCACGAAGGGCAGCATATTATAATTAAAGCAGCTGCAGTGGCTGATTACCGGCCTCAGTATGTAAGTGAAGAAAAGGTGAAAAAGTCCGGGGATAAAATGGTTCTGGAGCTTGAACGCACCGATGATATATTGAAGTTTTTAGGGGATCATAAAAAGCAGGGGCAATTTCTCTGCGGATTTTCTATGGAGACAGAGAATATGCTGGAGAATTCCAGAGGAAAGCTGCATAAGAAGAATCTGGACATGATTATTGCAAATAACCTGAAAGAAGACGGAGCCGGATTTGGTACGGATACCAATGTGATCACAATCATAACCGACAAGAAAGAAATACCCCTTTCCATTATGCCAAAAGAAGATGCGGCAAACTGTATATTAGACGAAATCTTGGCTGAGATCAGAGGAAATCAGAACGGTTATTGTTAAGTCCGGACAGACAGAGGCATCTTCAGATACATTCAAAAACACGCTCTAGGTCAGAAATGTTCATTCAGGGAGGAATTATATAATGAAGAGCTACGAAACAGTATGGGAAATATATAATCAATGTTCCAACAATCAGATGAGGGACATCTTTGTGGATGAAATAGAAACCAGAGATCCGCAAGAATATATTCTGGATAAATTCAAGGGGAAAAATGTAACCTTTGAGAAATCAGTTTTAAAGGATGGAACTATCGTATTTGATATTATGGCATCCGGAATTAAACAGCGTTTCTCATTTACAGAAATATAAGAAAAACGGGTGGGTACATTATAGATGTATCCACTTTTGCAAATAAGAATTAAGAAACTCAGGAGGAAAACATGGAACAGTTATTTGCGTCATTGATCGAACAGCAGGTAAGTGAAGGGCTGTTAACGGATATAGAGAAGTTCCGGAAGAAATACCCGGTGGAAGATAAATTAACGAACCGTATTGTAAAGCCGCAAATACCGTTTCTTGGGAAAGAAGTATTTGAAATGGCGGCATTTGCCCTGCTTCAGGGTGAAAATATATTGCTTTCCGGTACAAAGGCTACGGGAAAGAATGTGCTGGCTGAAAACCTTGCTTATATTTTTGGCAGGCCTTCCTACAATATATCTTTTAATGTAAATACGGACAGTTCATCCTTAATTGGAACGGATACATTTAAAAACAATGAGGTTCAGCTGCGCACAGGTCCGGTCTATGAATGTGCTGTAAACGGCGGATTTGGGATCTTCGACGAAATAAACATGGCTAAAAATGATGCGGTATCCGTATTGCATGCAACTTTGGATTACCGCAGAATGATTGATATACCTGGTTATGAGAAAATTGAACTGCATGAAGCTTCCCGATTTATAGGAACCATGAATTATGGATATGCAGGAACAAAAGAATTAAATGAAGCGTTAGTTTCCAGGTTTATGGTAATTGATATGCCTCCGGTTACGGAGGGAACACTTTTGCAGATATTGAAGGAGCTTTTTCCGGAAGCGAAAGGATCGGGGCTTAGACAGCTTACCGGTGTATTTATGGATTTGCAGGAAAAGGCATTAAATAATGAGATCTCCACAAAACCGCTGGATTTGCGGGGGTTGATTGGAGCCATCAAAACCATTCAGGCGGGACTTGCACCGGAGCTTGCCATACGCATGGGAATCATCAATAAAAGTTTTGATATATTTGAGCGTGAACTAATTGAAGACATTGTAATGACCCGCATTCCGGAGGACTGGAGCAGTGCAAGTATTTTTTAATGGACAGGTAAAGGGCAAATGACAAATATAGGACAGAAGACAGAATTCGAACATAACACAGATCCTCTTGAGGATGAACTGGAGATCGAAAACCGAATAAAGAATCTGATGTGGACAGTAAGCGGCAATTACCAGCTGGATGTGAAGCTGGATGTGGCTTCTTTTCGCAAGTCTAAATATATTTCCCTCTATGATGCAGTGAAACAGGGTGCTTTTGCCCGATTTTTTGACAAAGAGCAGTTTGCGATGTATATTGTTAAGAAGGTATACTACGGCGCAGAGGAAGCCCAGCTTATGAATCTTGCGCAAATCTGTGTGGATGCGGCGTCTTATAAAAAGGTGGCTGCGGAACGTCCGGGTGTGCCAAGGATACGTAAAAAAGCCTTTGAGGCTATTTTGGATTATGATTTTGGAAAAATGACTCAGTCTTTTATCGGCAGGGTAAAGATCTGTCTGATGCGCCAGGCGCTCACCGGTAATCTCACAGCGGAAAAGAAGATTCTGGATACCGCAGATGAGGTAAGACGGTTGGAAGAAGCACAGGATACCATGGAAATAATAAAAACGGTGGATCATCTTTATAACACCGTTATAGATAAAAGCTTTGTGAAAAAGCACGGTGATCTGGAACATGTCCTTGCGGTTACGTTTGAGGACTTGAAGGAGTTTGACTGGAAAGACCTGTTAGAGGAAGACATGTATGAAGACTTACTGGAGCAGTATCTGGAACAGGTGGGCAATCAGGTCACATCCTTTGATGAAATGCAGGAAGAAGAGGCGTTGGAGCAGCAAAAGAAAAAAAGCGGGCAGCGTGTCATTCTTCTGGATGAGGAGGCAGTTGCAAAAGTCTACGGTTATATTGAACTGACATATGGACGTTCTTATCTGAATCCTCTGGAGCAAAAGCGGATCAACCACCGTTTGTGCACGGGTGCCCATGCAGACTGCAGCTTATACTATACCGATGGCGTACTGGAAAATACAGTCCGGGTGAATGCCCAGTATGTTAATGCAAAAAAACAGGCAGATAAGAATCGGCTGGTCTATCATAACAGCAAAACCCTTTCCAGGCGAAATATTGAAATTATGACCGATAACTTAAGGCGTTCTCTGATGCTTCGCAATGAAATAGATTATGTGAAATCGGATTACGGGCAGATTGTTCCGGACCGACTCTGGAGAGTGGGCAGGGCAGATGCAGGGAAGCTGTTTATGAAAGCTTGTAAGCAGAATTCTTCAGAATTTGTCGTGGATATCCTGATGGATGCCAGCGGTTCCCAGAGGGACCGGCAGGGACAGGTTGCACTTCAGGCATTTATAATCAGCGAGGCGCTGAGCAATGTAGGAATCCCACATCGGGTAATGAGCTTTTGCAGTTTTTGGGATTATACGGTAATGCAGCGTTTTCGAGAATATGACGAGAACAGAAGTGCGAACCGTAAGATATTTGAATATACCACTTCTTCCAATAACCGGGATGGGCTTGCAATCCGGGCAGCAGGAGATACACTGTATCAGCGGGAAGAAGAAAATAAAATTTTAATTGTATTAAGCGATGGCAGGCCAAATGATGTAATTGTCAACCGGCCCGGCAGCCGGAATCCAAAACCCTATCATGGCGATTACGCTGTATCCGATACCGCATTTGAGGTGCGAAAGCTTCGAAATATGGGAATATTTGTATTAGGAGTCTTCGCAGGGAAAGAGCATGACCTGGCGGCTGAAAAGAAGATTTTCGGAAAAGACTTTGCATATATCCGGGATATAAACAGCTTTTCGAATGTTGTCTGCCTTTATTTAAAGAAACTATTGGAATGGTAGAAAGGAGTGATGTTTATGAAGACTTCAAAAGTGATAAAAACGTTAATTGCAGTAGGGATTGCTGCAGTAGGTACAGGCTCGTATGTTTTTTGGAGAAGGGCAGTACCCAGGGTGGTGAATCCGCCGAGGCACGCTACGGAAGAAGCAAAGGCGGGTACACATTGGGAGACAACCCTGCCGTTTATCCGCAACAGGCTGGCGTGGCTGGATCAGCAGAAAACGGAACCTGTCAGTATTACATCTTTTGACGGGCTTAAGTTAAAAGGCGTTCTGCTTCCAGCAAAAGAAGAATCAGAAAAAGTTGTGCTGGCAGTACATGGATATACCAGTTGTGGGGATAATGAGTATGCAGCCATGTCCTATTTTTTCCATGAAAACGGATATCATGTCCTGCTAGTGGACGACAGGGCACACGGTGCGAGTGAAGGAAAATATGTGGGATACGGATGTCTGGACAGGGAAGATGTATACCGCTGGACCCGTTTTCTACATGACCGTTTCAAAGGTAATTGTTCCATTTACCTGCACGGTATTTCCATGGGGGCGGCAACCGTTTTAATGGCTGGTTCTATGAGCCTTCCGCCTTCGGTAAAAGGGATTGTGGCAGACTGTGGATTCACTTCTCCTTGGGAGGAATTTGCTTACCTTTTAAAGAATAAATATCATTGCCCGGTATATCCGGTATTGCCGGTAGTGAATCTGATTAATAAAATTGTGGCCGGATATAGTTTTAAAGACTGTGATGCCAGAAAAGAAGTAGCCAATACGTCCATTCCAGTATTTATTATCCATGGAGAGAAGGACAGATTTGTTCCGGCAAGCATGGCCAGGGAAATCTACGATGCCTGTGCATCCAGAAAACAGCTTTGGCTGGTAAAAGATGCAAAACATGCAGAAAGCTACTATGTTGCAAGAAAAGAATATGAAGAAAGGGTTCTGGATTTCCTGAAAAGTCTCGGATAGTGGAAATCAGAATTGGTAGAATGATAAAAAATACACGTAAGAAACTATCAAAAATGCAGATTATCGCACTGGGATTTTTTCTTTTGATTATGGGCGGTACCTTGCTCCTGATGCTTCCCATTTCCAGCAGAAATGGAACCGTAACGCCTTTTTTGGATTGTATGTTTACTGCAACAAGTGCCTCCTGTGTAACAGGGCTTGTAGTAGTTGATACGTATACCCACTGGAGTTTTTTTGGTCAGCTGGTGATCATTACCATGATACAGATTGGCGGACTTGGGTTTATGACATTCGGGGTGCTTCTTGCAATGGCGATGCACAGAAGAATCGGCCTTCGGGAAAGAGGGTTGATTTCTGAAAGCCTCAATGCAATGCAGCTTGGGGGAGTGGTGGGTTTTGTCAGGAAGATACTGATTGGAACCCTGATAATAGAAGGAACTGGGGCAATCCTGCTTTCCATCCGTTTTATTCCTGAATTTGGATTAATTGAAGGAGTTGGCAATGGAATTTTCCATTCCATATCCGCTTTTTGTAATGCGGGTTTCGACCTGATGGGAAAATTCGAACCCTACTCTTCCCTGACCCGTTATTCGGGGGACTGGCTGGTCAACCTGACAATTATGTCGTTGGTTATTATCGGTGGAATTGGATTTTTAGTGTGGGATGATATTATCATTCATAAATGGCATTTTAAAAAATTTCATGTACATTCCAAAATCGTATTAATTACAACAGGGATTCTGGTATTTGGTGGTGCACTTTTGTTTGCCGTATTTGAGAGAAATAACTTATCCGCCCATATGGGGGGAGGAGAGACGTTCCTCACTGCCATGTTTGATTCGGTAACAGCGAGAACGGCAGGATTTAATACTACAGATACAGCTGCACTATCCCAGAGCAGCAAGCTGCTTACAACGATATTAATGTTTATCGGAGGCAGCCCAGGCTCTACTGCGGGAGGAATCAAGACAACTACGGTTGTGGTATTTATCATGTACATGCGAGCATCCATGATGAGGACCAGAGGTATTAATATTTTTAAGCGGCGGATAGATGATGAGGCAATTAAGAAAGCAAGTGCAGTGTTATGTATTAACCTGCTTCTTTCTTTGGGAGCTGTGATGCTGATCTGTACAATTCAGCCATTACAGCTTACAGACGTCATGTTCGAAGCGATGTCCGGCATTGGCACGGTAGGGATGACAACCGGAATTACCAGGGATTTACTGCCCGTCTCAAGAATAGCAGTTATGATACTAATGTACTGCGGAAGATTAGGAAGCCTTTCTTTTGCACTTTCCTTCACAGAAAGAAAAAAGATATCTCCAATCGAACTTCCTCAGGAAAAAATACTTGTAGGATAAGGAAGGAGCTTAAAGCTTGGAATTTAAAATCAATAATAAGAAAACAATATTTATTGCGATTGCTTTTGCTATTGTGTTGTATTGGGGGCTGAATAATCATGAATTACTGATTCGGGGATTGAGTTATGTAATCGGCATCTGTTCGCCGATTATCTTAGGTGGCGCAATTGCTTTTGTACTAAACGTACCTTTACGTTTCTTTGAGAAATACATGGGGAAGGTGATTAAAGAAAAACAAAGTGCGCTGCGGTTTACCGGAATTATTCTGTCATATGCGCTGGCGATCGGAATTATCGTATTTGTAATTATGACGGTAATTCCGGAAATGGTAAATACGGTGAAGTCCCTGAATCAAGGATTCCCGCAATTTATAGACCAGTTGGACGGCTGGGTGAAAGGTCTGGCGAAAAACTATCCTGATATCACGGATTACATCTCCAAATTAGAAGTGAACTGGCCGTCAATCGTAGAACGTGTACTGGGCGTCCTGCAAAGCGGGGTTACCAATGTACTGTCCTCCACACTCGGTGTGGCAACATCTGTGATCGGCGTGCTGACAACCATTATGCTTGGAGTTATTTTTTCCATTTATATTTTGGCACAAAAAGAAAAGCTGGGAACACAATTTCGCAAAATATTATATGCTTATCTTCCTCCGGGAAGGGCAGACCGGATTACAGAGATCGGGCATCTGACAAGCAAAACATTTACCGGGTTTATTTCCGGACAGTGTATGGAAGCCCTGCTGTTTGGAATCCTTTGCTATATCGGAATGTTAATCTTTAATTTCCCTTATGCCATCAGTATTTCCGTACTGATCGGATTTACAACCTTAATTCCGGTGCTGGGTGCATTTATCGGTACAGGGCTTGGCGCTTTGCTGATTCTGGTAACCAACCCAATAAAAGCCCTATGGTTTGTAGTGTTTATTATTGTACTTCAACAGATCGATGAGCATTTCATGTATCCGAGAGTCGTAGGTACTTCTGTGGGCCTTCCAAGTCTGTGGGTTATGATAGCAGTAACATTGGGCGGAAGCCTGATGGGACTATTCGGCATGCTGGTATTCGTACCCCTGGTGTCGGTGTTTTATGCTCTGTTCAGAGAGTCCGTATATGGCAGATTAAAAAAGCGGGCTGTTCCGGAAGCAAAGTACATTGAGTCGGTGGGCGAGAAAATTGAAAAGACTAAAAATCAGAAATAATAGTTTTATATAGAAATAATAGTAATATTGGGACATATTTTCCCTGTAACATAGTAATTTTGGAAACAAAAGAATTAAAAGAAACAATACAAATAATAAAATAAATAAAATGAGAATTATGATTCAAGGAGGAAATATCATGTCAGAAAAAGAATGCAGCAATTCAAGCTGTACCAAAGAAAGTTGTGAAGGGTGCCCAAGCAAGGATCCAAAAAGTTTTCTTGTGGAGCCTAATATCTATACGGAAATAAAACATGTAATCGGCATCGTCAGCGGCAAAGGAGGAGTTGGTAAATCTATGGTTACCGCATCCCTTGCAAATAAGCTGGCAGAGCAGGGATATCGGGTAGGTATTCTGGATGCAGACATTACAGGGCCTTCCATTCCCAAGATGTATGGGCTTCACGGTCCTGCACAGGGTGATGATCAGGGCATTTATCCAATGCTTGCGAAAAACGATATTAAGGTTATGTCCGTAAATCTTCTGCTTCCCGATGAGGAGGCACCGGTAATCTGGAGGGGCCCTGTCATTTCAAACATGGTAAAGCAGTTCTGGACAGACGTTATCTGGGGGGAACTGGATTATCTGCTTGTGGATATGCCTCCGGGAACGGGTGATGTACCACTTACGGTGTTCCAATCCCTTCCGGTAGACGGAATTGTAATTGTATCCTCCCCGCAGGACTTAGTCAGAATGATCGTAAAGAAAGCCTACAGCATGGCGAAAAGCATGAATATCCGGGTACTTGGAATTGTTGAGAACTACAGTTATTTAAAATGTCCGGATTGCGGAAAAGAGATAAAGGTCTTTGGAGAAAGCCATATCGAAGAGATTGCAAAAGAGCTGGAAGTAGAACTTCTGGGAAAAATGCCCATTGATCCTGAGTTTGCCAGAATGGCAGATGAAGGATGTTTTGAAGAGGCTAAAAATGAATACATCAGTGACGCGGCAGCAACACTAAGAAAAATAAAATAGTTTTAAGCAGGGGCGTGTCTTAAAAGTGCTTTCTTCAGGAAGTGCGTCACACATAGTGGGGCGTATGGATGTGGAAATGAATTCTAAGGCACGTTTTTATATGGGAATATTGGGGTTTAGCTGAGGAAGGACGCTTTGTAGATGGAGGTAGTGTACGGAAAGAGAAGGGGGCGGACCAGGACATTGGTTTGGAAGGCTTACCGCAGAACTGGCATTTTCTAACCTTCCCGAAGCCCTTTTTGGCGGCACGCGGGCATTCGCTGCGAAATCCTGATGCATTTCGCAGCTCAGTGCCCGCTTAGTATCCGATGGGAGCCA
>OATB01000823.1_pt1 | contig 15222 bp, 9 predicted proteins | sample 1494941 | NCBI WGS metagenome assembly OATB01 (sample SAMEA2579931, study PRJEB22360) | human gut metagenome | reverse complement strand
GCTCTGGGAAGGTTAGAAAATACCAGTTCTGCGGTAAGCCTTCCAAATCAATGTCCTGGCTCGCCCCCTTCTCTTTCCGTACACTACCTCCATCTACAAAGCGTCCCTTCCTCAGCGAAACCCCAATTTTAATGCTACGCAAGCTTCTTCCCTCTAGACATATTATACAAATATTACTTCACAAAAGCAAGATATTGTACAAAGTTAAAAAAGCATATTGACATTGGCTATAGTGAATGGTATGTTTATAACAGAGATGAGGTTAGCGCTAACCTAAATCGCTTATAACTAATAAAAATGTATACAGTAAAGAAAGGAAATGAAAAGGATGGATCCGATTTATAAAATTGACGCCTGCCCTTTATGCAGTGATGGAGCTGTGGTTCAGGGGGAACATTACCGTATTACCATTTTAACATCCCAGTTAATCCGTTTGGAATACAGCCAAGAGGGAAAGTTTGAAGACAGGCCGACACAGAGTGTGTGGAACCGGAATTTTCCAGTCCCTGAGTTTCAGGTGTTTGATAAGGGTGGGAACCTGGAAATAGTAACTGAATTTATACATATGATTTATAACAAGGAGAGATTCTCATCCAACGGACTGTCCCTGCAGGTCAGCGGCAAAGGATGTACCACACATAATATCTGGCATTTTGGGGAGGAGGCAACGGATCTCAGGGGAACCGCCAGAACACTGGATGAAGCAGACGGAGCGATTCCGCTGGACCACGGACTGATTTCAAGAAACGGATATGCGGTTATGGATGACAGCAGATCATTGCTGCTTACAGAGGACAACTGGGTAGAACCGCGTAAAGGCGATGTTATGGACTTTTATTTCTTTGGCTATGGACACGAATATGAGAAATGCCTGAAGGATTTTTACCATCTCTGCAGCAAGACGCCGCTGCTACCCAGATTTGTGTTCGGCAACTGGTGGAGCCGCTATCACAAATATACAGAACAGGAATATAAAGAATTAATTTTGCGTTTTGACCGGGAGAAAATTCCTTTTTCGGTAGCGGTGGTTGATATGGACTGGCATTTGGTTGACGTGGATCCCAAATATGGAAGCGGCTGGACCGGATATACCTGGAATAAGGATTTCTTCCCGGATCCAGGTGAATTCATGGCATGGCTTCATGAGCATCATCTGAAAATTACTTTGAACGTACACCCGGCAGATGGCGTCAGGGCGTTTGAAGAACCCTATCTGGCTATGGCAAAAGAGCTGGGTGTGGACTGGGAAAAAGAAGAGACGATCAACTTTGACGTAACCAGCCAGGAATTTTTAAATGCCTATTTTAAATACCTGCATCATCCAAATGAGGAGAATGGCGTGGATTTCTGGTGGCTGGATTGGCAGCAGGGAACAAATACTGCAATTGAAGGTCTGGATCCCCTCTGGATGTTGAATCATTATCATTATCTGGACAGCAGGCGTGAAGGGAAGAGGGCGCTGACCTTTTCAAGATATGCAGGGCTTGGAAGCCACCGGTATCCGGTGGGATTCTCCGGTGATACGGTTATTTCCTGGGAGTCTCTGGACTTTCAGCCTTACTTCACGGCGAACGCCAGCAATGCAGGATATGGCTGGTGGAGTCATGATATCGGCGGACACATGTTTGGTTACCGGGATGATGAATTGTCCGCAAGATGGGTACAATATGGTGTATTTTCTCCTATTTTAAGGCTGCATAGTACGGCTAATTTATTCTCGGGAAAGGAACCCTGGAAGTATAATAAAATAGCGGAAAGTATTATGAAGAAATATCTGAAACTGCGTCATGAACTGATTCCTTATCTCTATACCATGAACCGTTATGCCAGCCGTGACGGGCAGCCGCTGGTACGCCCCATGTATTATCTGGAGCCGGAGCAGAAGGAGGCATATGAAGTTCCAAATGAATATTATTTTGGTACGGAACTGATTGCCTGCCCGATTACAAAGCCAGTGGATAAAAAGGCTGCTGTTGCGTCCTTTACCGCATGGCTGCCAGAGGGTATCTGGTATGATATTTTTAACGGTCGGATTTACGAAGGCGGCAGAAAATTGTCCCTGTACAGGGGCATGGAGGATATTCCGGTATTCGCCCGGGCAGGGGCAATTGTGCCAATGGCGGATCTTGGGGAATATACGAATTCCACCTCGAATCCTGAAAAATTAAAGATTGCTATTTATGCAGGGGCAGACGGAGCATTCCATCTATATGAAGATGATGGGGATAGCCCTCTGGATCTGGATGAAAATTGGGCAGATACAGAGATGACATTTAAGTGGAATGAAAAAACGGTATTTACTATTGGGGCAACCAAAGGAAATACATCGGTTCTTCCAAAGGAAAGATCCTATACTCTGGAAATCACAGGGGTTACCCACAGACATGCAACCGTTCTCGCAGGAGGCAGACAGACAGAGGCTGAAATCAGCTATGACGAAAGCAGACACACCCTGACAGTCAGAGTACCCAGAACAGCAGTTACAGAGGAAATAACGGTACTCCTTGACGCCAATGGGGAACTGGCACAAAATGATGTGGTGAAAGAGACATTCGCGTATTTGGAAAAAACTCAGTTAGAGTATAATTTGAAAGAGGAAATTTATTTTATCGTAAGAGATGCAGCAAATGCGCTTCATGCAGTGTCGGCTTTACAGGCACTGGGTCTGGATAAGATGGTATTTGGTGCTTTGTGCGAGATATTGACAGCAAAATAATATAATTAAAAACAAGCGCTTCGGGAATCACCCGGAAGCGCTTGTTTCATTATTTTTTCCTATGGCTGCGGATAGCCTTTAATATCTGAATAACCGGAAGATTTACAAGAGCTAAACCATAAACGGTAAACAGCTGCTGCATGCTCAGGTCAGCTACTTTAAATACGCTGTGCAAACCTGGTGTCAGAAGAACTGCATTGATTAAGACAAAACCTATTAAAAATGCACCGATCAAAAATTTGTTATTAAAAAACTTTCTTGTAAAAATTACCGGATGGTCGGATTTGCTGTTGAATCCATGTACCAGCCTTGCCATACACAGGGTTCCAAATGCCATCGTACTTCCCACGGCTGCACCTCCTGCGCTGTTGCCAAGTAAGAAGGCGATCATGGTCGTAGCACCGATGGAGAGGCCTTCTACGCCGATTCCAATCAGAAAGTCTTTTGTAAGAATAGATTCATTTTTGGGGCGTGGCTTCTCTTTCATTACATCGCCGGTATGAGGCTCAAGACCCAGGGCGATTGCAGGAAGGCTGTCTGTCAGCAGGTTGATAAACAGCAGGTGTACCGGTGCAAATGGTACCGGCAGAGCCATGATAGAAGCATATAGTACGGCTAATATCGCACCAAAGTTTCCGGATAAGAGGAACTTAATGGAATTTTTAATGTTGGCATAGACATTACGTCCGTTTTCCACTGCTTTTACAATAGTAGCGAAATTGTCATCGGTTAATACCATGGATGCTGCATCTTTTGCAACTTCACTACCGGTAATGCCCATTGCAACTCCGATATCCGCCTGCTTAAGAGCAGGGGCGTCGTTAACGCCATCACCTGTCATAGATACAATGTTGCCTTTATTCTGCCATGCACGGACAATACGGATTTTATGTTCCGGTGAAACACGTGCATAGACACTGATGTGTTCCACAAAGTTTTCAAGTTGGTCATCAGAGAGATTTTCAATTTCTGCACCCTCACATGCTTCAGAAATGTCTTTTAAGATTCCGATTCTCTTTGCGATAGCGGCAGCGGTAATTTTGTGGTCACCGGTAATCATAATTGGTTTAATGCCGGCTTGAATACATTTTGATACCGCTTCTGCGGACTCCTCACGGGGTGGATCCATCATGGATATAAGTCCTAAGAAAGTAAGGTCATCTTCAAATTCAAGGGACAGTGATGCAGGTGCCGGCAGAACCTTGTATGCAAATGCCAGGACACGTAGTCCATTCATGGAGTAGTGTTCATTCATTACGGCAAGATCTTCTGCATCCTCCGCTGTAAACGGACAGGCTTCACCTTTTTTCTGTATGGATGACAGGCGGTTGCTTAGAACATCTACGGCTCCTTTTGTAATCATGATGATTCTGCCGTCTATATTGTGCAAGGTGGACATAAGTTTACGGTCACTGTCAAAAGGTATTTCACTGATACGGGGGAATTTGGCACGTGTGGGAAGTGCTGCCACGCCAACCTTATCCCCCAGGTTAATCAGTGCAGTTTCCGTAGGATCACCGATTTCTTTCCCATCCAAATTGGTTGAGTCATTACAAAGAATACTGGAATATAATAATTGCTTCTGGAAGGAATCGCCAGGATCAATGTCGCAGGCTGCAATGTTCTTCCCGTTAATATAATAATTCTCTACCGTCATTTTATTCTGAGTCAGAGTACCTGTTTTATCCGAACAGATAATAGATACACTGCCCAGTCCTTCCACTGCCTGAAGCTTTCTTACAATTGCATGTTCTGCAGCCATTTTTTGCGTTCCGAATGAAAGTACAATGGTTACAATAGAACTTAAAGCTTCCGGTATAGCGGCTACTGCAAGTGCAATGGCAAATAAGAAAGAGTCTCCGATGGGATTTCCACGGAAAATATTGATTCCAAATACCAGGGCACAGACTACTAAAATAAGTATGGATAGCTTTTGTCCAAAATTGTCCAGATTGACCTGGAGAGGTGTTTTCTTCTCAGACGTGGATTTTAAAAGGCTGGCTATTTTGCCGACTTCTGTCTCCATGCCTATTGCAGTTACCAGGAAAGACCCTCTTCCGTAGGTTACAAAACTGCCGGAAAACAGCATGTTGGTCTGGTCACCCAGAGGTTTTTCGCCGGATAGTACCTGATCCGTTTTTTCTACGCTGACACTTTCTCCGGTAAGCGCACTTTCGTTTATTTTAAGACTCGCATTTTCAATAATACGTCCATCTGCAGGAATGTAATTACCGGCCTCTAATACAACCAGGTCACCGATGGTCACTTCGGCGGATGGAATTTCATGTACAATACCGTCACGCATTACTTTGGCAGTAGGAGCAGACAATGTTTTTAAACTATCCAGAGACTGCTCTGCTTTAAGAGTCTGGACGGTACCTAATATAGCATTTATGGTGATTACAACAAGAATTACAACCGTGCTTTCAATATCGCCCAAAAATCCCGATACGACAGCGGCAACGATTAAGATGATGACTAAGAAATCTTTGAATTGTTCCAGAAATATCTGTAAAGTACTTTTCTTTTTTCCCTCAACCAGAACATTTTTTCCATATTTTTTCTGGTTTTCCATGGCTGCGTCAGTGGTCAGATATTCACTGCTGCCATTTACCTGTTCCATAACTTCTTCTTTGGAAAGGGTGTAATAATTTTTCATATGAATGCCTCCTTTATATGGTTCCTTGTATGCATAAAAAAAAACGATCCTCTTATTGCATACAATTCACGCTGCAATAAAAGTCTCGCTACTTAGTTACGATACGGATGGAAACCATCGTACTGACGACATCGTAAACACTTACGTGTTAGCTACTCCCTTTTACTTCTTTAATAAAGATAAGACAAAAATGAGAAAATGTCAAGGGAAAAATATTTTTTTAAAATTGACAGAGTAGTATTTGCAGCATTATATCTATAGTATTTGACAAAAAAGTGAATATTACTCAAAAGTTTTAGATACATCTGGGAATGAGTGAGACGAATAAACTAAATATGATAACAAATGGAATTCCAGTGGGGTATGTTCCTCACAGTAGTTAATGGTTGCACATTCTGTATTTATCGACTATATTATTAATAGTTGTTAATTTAAAATAGTATAAAGGAAAACAATAGTGATCAAGAAAAAAAACAATACGTTAGAAATGACAGACCAGGTATCCGGATTTCGTGAAAGAGAGAATAGCGTGATTGAACAATTAGGAGCCGGGATTACATTATACGTACATGAAAAAAGTGGTGCCCAGGTAGCATGTATAAAAAACGATGATCAGGAACTGGGTTTTAATATTATTTATAAGACGCCCTATGTGGATGAAACAGATACGAACCATGTATTTGAACATGCAATTCTGGCATCTTCCGAAAAATACCCCAGCAAGGATATTTTTTTTGATATGGGGAATAAAAGTTATAATACTTTTTTTAATGCCTTTACATATCCTACGTTTACGATTTATCCGCTATGCAGTAAGAGTGAGGATCAGTTGGTCAAGATGATGGATGTTTACTTAAGCTGTATGGTCAGTCCGGATATATGCAGGGATAAAAATTTCTTTAAGAGGGAAGCTCTGCGGTATGAACTGGATGACATGGACAGCCCTATTTCTATGAAGGGAACAGTACTCAGTGAAGATTTTGGCTTTTTAACAGATGTTGAGTGCAATGCAGATGACAATCTGATTCATGCACTGTATCCGGGATTATATGCTTCAAACTGTATCGGGAAGGCACATTTGAATTATAAGGACCTTACTTATGAGCATACGTTAAAGACTTATGACCGTTTTTATTCCTTCAGCAATAGCCTGATTATCCTTTACGGAGACATGGATTTTAATAGAGTTATGGAATATTTAGAGAAAGAATACCTTTCAAAAGCGGATAAGAAGAGGATAGATTTAAGTAGATATACCAATGAGCAGGTTGAACCAGGCTATGTAGAGCGGATCGCTGAGAGTCCGGCATATGAAGAAGATAATACAGACAATGCTTCTGTTGTGGACTATTCCGTGGATTTATCCGGGTATACCTGGGATGACCTGATCTATTGGGGATTTATAACCGATATGATGAATAATGAAAGCTCTGTATGGCATGAATATGCAAAAGACGCCGGACTTCATAATTCTATGACCGCTTTTGTAAATGTGGATACGTCAATTCCCTATCTGGTATTCCGTCTGCTGGATGCAGAGGTTACGCAGAAGGAGCCATTTTACCATTCGTTACGCAGGGCACTTAAGGATATGTCCGGGAATGGAATCGGACCGGAAATATACCGGGCATACGTAAAGAGCAGAAAGCTTGCCGAGTCGCTGATGCGGGAAGCAACTGCAGTGGCAGTTGACGTTTCAGAGGAAATCGCTACCTATTGGACCAGGACAGGAAGAATCGATTACCATAGCAGATACCAGGCATGTTTTCGGGAAATTGCAGGGGATAAGGAGCAGTTGATTTTAAAAAGGCTGGTAAAAGAAGCTTTAACGCCAAAACGAAGTGCACTGGTGGTGACGGTACCCGTGCCCGGGCTGGCAGAAGAGATGGAGCAGGAACGTGACAATTACCTGAAGCAGTTGAAAGAATCTATGTCAGAAGGGCAGTTAATGCAGCTTATAGAAGAAACGCAATTATTTCGGAAATGGAATGAAACGGAGCTTAGTAACAGCAGTTTTATGATTCATCCGGATGAGCTGCCTGCTCTGGCAATGGCTTCTTTATATAAGAAGAAACGATTTGGAGACATAGTAAGTTATACAGGGGCAGCTCCGGCTGATCAGACTGCGGGCAGTTTTCGTATTTATTTTGATATCAGTTCTCTGCCAGAAGAAGACTTTTTCTATCTGGCGCTCTATGAATTGCTGTTGACAGAGCTGGATACGGAAAAGTACACGGCAGACCAACAAAAAAATATTTCGGAAGAGTATCTGTACGATTTAACGATTCACGAGCTTTATCCCGGAGCAGAAGCAGGGGAAAACAGCAGGCCCATGCTGGTGGTCAGCTGGTATGGGCTGACCGGAGAATATGGTACGGCATTGGATTTTCTGCTGGAAGTTATGGGGAATATACAATTTTATCACAGAGAAGAAATGATTCGTGTATTGAGTAAATCCCTGCCGGATTATGATTTGTCCAGAACGGATGACCCTATGTCTCTGGCGGAAGATCTGGCACTTGGGTATATCAGGAACAGTGCCCGGTTTTATAATGCAGTAAACGGACAGGAGCTGTATCGTTTCCTGAAAAAGTTTTTAAAGGATCTGAAACAGAATAAGGGGGACTTTTTTAACAAAGCGGTTGTGAAACTAGAAGAAATAAAAAAGACTGTGATGCATAGAGAAGGAATTATAATCGCATCAGCAGCATCTTGTGCAGAACTGGCGGCGATAGAAAAAATGGCTGTCGAAACACTTGGGAAGCTGCCGTCATTGAAAACAGGAGTGCCGGAATATAAAGGCCTGATGAAGGGCCTGCCAAGGACGGGAATCTGTGTGGAGTCCTCCAATCAATACAGCGCCGCAGTGGGGGATTTCAGAGGCGATGAAAGTTTCAAAGGGAGATATCTGCCGTATTTAATGGCGGCTAAAGATAAGTATATCATACCGCAGATTCGCTTCCGATCCGATGCATACAGCGCTGGCGTCACCATCGGAGATCCTTCTGACGGAACATTCTGCCTTTACAGTTATGGGGATCCAAATGTGAAATCTACGCTGGACATTTTTGCAGGTACAAAAGAGTTTCTTAAAACAATGGAGATCACGGAAGAAGAACTTAAGGGCTATATTTTAAATGCTTACGGACTATTGACAAAGCCTCAGGGGATTCTGGACAGAAGGATGTGGGATATGCGGCTTGCCATTAGTGGTGCAGATGTGGATGGGGTCAATCATATGCTGGAAGATATTAAAAAAGCAACGATTCAGGACCGGGAAGCAGCAGCGAATTCCATAGGGGCTGCTCTGAAAAGAGGTGCTATTGTAACAGTGGGAAATGAGTCAAATATCAGGGCAGCCAGGAACGTCTTTGATGAGATTATAAATTATAAAGAGTAGATATTAATAAAGAATAGATAAATAATAAAGTGGATATGCACAGATCAAGGAGCGGAGGAAAACAAATGGTGAATTTTGCAGTTATCGGAACAAATTTTATTACAGACCGATTATTACAAGCCGCAGCACATTGTGCAGGTTTTAGGCTGTATGGGGTATATTCCAGAACGGAGAAAAGAGCAAAAGAATATGCAGACCTGTATGGAGCACAAAAGACTTATACAACGCTGGAAGAACTGGCAGCAGACGATAAGGTAGACGCGGTATATATTGCAAGTCCTACTTTTTTACATGCAGCCCAGTCTGTTCAGATGTTAAATGCAGGAAAACATGTCTTATGCGAAAAACCGGTTGCGTCAAATTCATTGGAATTAAAGGAAATGCTGGAGGCAGCTGAAAATAATAATAAAGTATTATTGGAAGCCATGCGTCCTGTCTTTACACCTGGAATGAAAGCTGTGGAAGAAGGATTAAAAAAGATTGGCACCGTGCGCAGGGTACATTTTACCTATTGCCAGTATTCCTCCAGATACGATAAGTTTAAAGAGGGTATTGTTGAAAATGCATTCCGGCCGGAGCTGTCTAACGGAGCTATTATGGATATTGGTACTTACTGCATATATGCAGCATCATATCTATTTGGAAAACCGAAGGAAATGAAAGCTGCCGGTGTCCAGTTGGAGGGCAGCATTGACGGGACGGGTACAGTGCTTGCAGACTACGGTGATTTTATTGCAGAGCTTGTTTATTCTAAGATCACCAACAGTTATCAGGTCAGTGAAATCCAGGGAGAAAAGGGGTGTATGATCATACCCCACATTAATATTCCAGAGGAAGTAAAAATCCGTTATTATACAGGGGAAGAAGAGTGTTTATTTGCAGGAAACCTGCAGGATGATATGCAGTATGAATTAAACCGTTTTATGGATTTGATCGATCATGGAGAAGAAAAGGAAATTCAAAATTACCATAAGGCGAGCCTTGATACAATGTGGATAATCGATGAAGCGCGCAGGCAGCTTGGAATAACATTTCCTGCTGACTTAAAATGAAAAAGACGGCAGTGGATGTGTAAATAATTACACATCCACCGCCGCCTTTTGCTTATAGATGTAAGGAGCGGTAACGATTGAAGCAGGCATATATCTCCTGATCCCGTGGCATAGCCAGATTTACAGGCAGGTAACTGCCGGATACAATTGCGGAAAGCCCATTACGCTCTACCAGACGGCGAATAGCGGATACTATACTGCGCAGGTCATTTCTGCCATTCAGCAGGTTATTTTCAGCATATGCTAAAATGTAACCAAGTGCAGTTGTCTGCTCCGAATCTACCAGCTGCTCCACATAGCGAAGGTCGATTGTTTCATGGTTAATCAGCAGGGAATCTTTTCCCATAGTTTTCATTTTAAGCCGGTTGTTATTCTTAATATCAGGATTGGGACCCGGGGCACGCTTGAAAGACGGCATTGGAGGAATTGCTTTTGATTCTGTTACGGCTGGGAATGCCAGGGCTTCCTGCTTGGCAAATTCCGTAATTTCCTTCGGTTCGTACCGGTCCATCTGCAGTATACAATCTGCTATATGAAAGTATGAGCCGGAGCTGCCGGCAACAATAATGGATGAGATTCCTTTTTCTTCAAACAAATAACGGGCTCTTTCAATAAAAGGGGTAATCGGTTCCTGATCCCGGTGAACGACACGCTGCATCAGTTCATCCCGAATCATAAAGTTCGTTGCACAGGTATCTTCATCTATCAAAAAGAGGGAAGTGCCGCTTTCCATTCCTTCGATGACATTTGCAGCCTGGGAAGTACTTCCGCTGGCATCTTCCGTACAGAATGCCACGGTATTTTTTTTATTTGGCAGATTGTTGACAAACATGGAGATATCGGTGCTTTTAATGCTTCTGCCGTCTTCTGCACGTATCTTCAGTGCGGTATCTTCTGTTATGACATATTCACGTCCGTCACCGGAAATGTGATTGTATATGCCAAGCTCCAGGGCTTTTAAAAGTGTGGATTTACCATGGTAACCGCCGCCCACGATCAAAGTGATTCCCTTTTTGATACCCATTCCGCTGATATTTCCACGGTGTGGGAGCGTGAGGGTAACCTTTAAGGAGTCCGGTGAAACGAAAGCAATTCCATCCCTCATGGGCCGTGACGAAACACCGGATTCCCTTGGCAGAACCGAGCCGTCTGCAACAAAAGCAGTGAGGCCCAAAAGGGGAAGCTGTTCCCTGATATACTGCTGGTCCTCGGCAAGATAAATCACCGACTGCACTTTTTTGGCATTTAATTTACCATAAAACAGCGTACTGTTTACACAATCCGGGAGAAAATCAAAGAGAATGCGGACTAGCTGTGAGGAGTTGATGGTTCTTCCGTTTGCTGGAAATCCTGCTTCAAACCGAACCAGAATCCTGCCTGTGGCTGGATCGATTTCACAGGCAGTGCGTTCCAGTATTTCCTGGCTGCAATGGCTTACGGATATTAATCCGCTTTTACCGGAACCTTTAGCCTTAAAATTATACTGGCTGATTTTCTGGCTGAATAAACGAAGAAGATAATCCTGTAAAGCAATGCGTTTATGGGGGCAGTCAAACAGAACAGCAGGGAATCCGGCTTTTTTACCGTCTACCGCCACACTTAGCCTGGAGGGAGATGCAAAAGGATCGCCCTGGACATGGTCGATATTTAAGGTATAAGTAGAAAAATCATAGTTGCCCCGGGTATCTTTATATGCGGGATAGCTTTTGTGGTCAATTGTCTGAAGCAGGCGCTGCAGGTCATTTGAAGTTTTCATCTATGTCAGGTCCTTTCTTTAAAACGTGATATTCTTTTCTAAAAAACATATTACCTTAAAAAATAGAAAGATACAAGTACTTCGTGGGTGTTTGGACACAGACCGAGGACAAAACAATATTGTATTTTAAAGGCTGATAGGGTATAATAGCGAATAAGACACTTAAAAACGCAGCAAATATTTAGAAAGATTGAGCCTGTATGAAAAATCGATGCACAGTTTGCATCTTATACACAGGCTGCAGGGAATGAAAATGAATTTAAAAAAATTAACATTGGAACAGGTCAGGGAAATATATGTAGAACACTTGGTTTTTGATTTTCCCGAAGCAGAGGTAAAACCCTTTTCACGTATCGAGGGTATGTGGAATGAAGGAGTTTATTCAGCCTATGGTCTTTACAATGATGAAGAACTGACAGGCTATGCACTTTTTGTAACACCGGGAGAAGAACATTATGTGCTGCTGGATTATTTTGCAATTTGCAGAAATAAAAGATGCGGCGGTTATGGCAGTCTCTTTTTAGATCTTCTGGCTAAGAACATGACGAATTCCAGGGGAATTATCCTGGAGGTGGAAAATCCTGATTTTGCAGAAAAAGAAGAAGACCTGGGCATCATGGAGCGAAGAATTGTATTCTATGAGAAAAACGGTCTGCATCAGACGGAGGTCACAAGTAAGCTGTTTGGTGTGGAATACCGGACCATGATTCTGCCGTTTGACGGTGATAATGAAGTTAATGTATATGAAGAACTGAGCAGAATTTATCACTGTATGTTTGAGGACGCCGTATTTAAAAGATGGGTGGAAATCAGGGATAGGAAATAGACAGGATTAGAGGATTAGACAGGATCAAAGAAATAGACAGGATCAGAGGATTAGACAGGATCAAAGAAATAGACAGGATCAAAGGAATAGATCTTGTAAGAAAAGAAATGTGAATCATTAACAGGATACAGGGACTGTAAAAAAACATCCCTAATAAAATGGGTTAGCTGGCACAGACGATGCCAGCTAACCCATTTTGTTAAGGGTGTTTTATAGCCTCTGTTAAAACTTAAATTGAAACAGTTGCTTTAATCAAGATAGAATCTTCAGATGGGCAGTCCAATTTATAAGCAGGCCTGTTTCACAAATTCATTCAAGGTCCGTTCCATTTCACCCATAATCTTACAGGTAGCAGGATTTTTATAGGGGATTCGTTTGATAATTCGGCTGATAAATTGATGCTCTTCTATGATCTGCAGACTTTCTTTAAAGTTAATATCAAAGAAATAAGCCAGATAAGAGATCCAATAATCAATCAGTGTTTTCCGGTCAGAGGAAAGAATGGATTCATTTCGAAAGAAACTTTCTGCAACTGCCGGGCTGACGGAAGTGAGACCTACTTCAGCCGGAGTAGCACCTAACAGGGTAGGAATGGATTCTTCCAGCTTTACACGGCAGTTATCCAGCTTATCTGCATCCCGAATCAGTTTGGAATGGAGCAAGGTACGGGGATCGTCTATGCCCTTGAGGGCAAAATCACTGTGATGGGCAATTGCAGTTCTTATAATGCCATCCCATCTGCTGTCTGCTGCGAAACGGCGGATCATTCCTTTATCAAACAGGATCTGCTCGCCATAGGATGCATGGTCCATGGTATCGGGTTGAAAGCTGTCATAGCGTTTTAACTGTTCGAACCTTCCGATATCATGAAGCAGGGCAATAATTTTAGCCAGATCGATGTCTTCCTGGGAAAGATGCATTCTGCCAGCCACTTTTTCGCTGTAGTCCATAACGCCATAGGTATGTATGATTTTCAGATTGATCTTATCATTATTGCGGTCATAGTCATCTAAGTATTTTTCAAATTCTTCTTTCGCTTTTTTAAAATCGATCATAATAATTCCTTTCTGGGTTGCATTAATATATGAAATACTACTCATAAAGATAACATAGATAGGGAAATGCTTCAAGAGGCAGGGAATCCCCAAAAGATTGATTATTTTTTGTCAAACTGTGACGATCATCACCGACTGAGTGAATCTCCTGGGATATAATAACTATGAAAAGCAATTGATTGAAAGCAAAAGAGGAAAAGGAAGGAGATTTTTATGTTTCAGGAGGAAGTAGGACTTGTATGTAATGCATCAAAAGCAAAAGTAAATCTGTTAAAGAGCAACCCGGTGGGATATTTTCTGGCGTCTTTATTTGGAGGGATGTACATAGGATTTGGTATACTGCTGATATTTACCGCTGGAGGCATTTTAAATGCAGCTGGTTCACCGGCAGCAAAAATTGTTATGGGCGCATGCTTTGGTGTTGCATTGAGTCTTGTTGTAATTGCCGGTGCGGAATTATTTACCGGAAATAATTTCGTTATGACGGTTGGTATGCTCAGAAAAGAAGTGACCTTTAAAGATACGCTGGTTTTATGGGTAATCTGTTGGATCGGCAATCTGCTGGGGGCTGTGATACTGGGTATTTTATATCATGTGACAGGACTTGCCAGCGGACCGGTGGGAGAATTTATTGCGAAAACATCGGAAGCCAAAATGGCAGTTTCTTTCTTACCACTGCTGACAAGGGGAATTTTATGTAATATACTTGTATGTATAGCAGTATGGTGCGGATTTAAATGCAAATCAGAAGCTGGTAAACTCATTATGATCTTCTGGTGCCTGTTTGTATTTATTACGGTTGGGTTTGAGCACAGCATTGCCAATATGACCCTTTTAACTGTAGGACTTTTAGATCCATATACCTTTGCGGTGAGCCTGGGAGGATTTGTATATAATCTCTTAGTAGTTACGCTTGGTAATATGATTGGCGGAATTCTTTTCGTCGCCGTTCCTTATTGCGTGATTTCCAAGCAAAGAAAAAAATAATCAGAGATAAGGAGTACCAGTATGAAAGAGATATCCATTAACGAAATGAAAAAGCTGGATTTTTTTAAGGAAATCCCCTGCAGTATGATCCAGACAATCTTAAACCAGTCTTCGGTGGTATCTTATGAAAAGTCGGAGGTTATATTTCATGCAAAGGACGTTGTGAACTTTGTTTACATTATTATCAGTGGAAAAGCATCTGTTTACAATATTACAAAACATGGAAACCGCAAAATTATTTTCATTCTGGGAAAAGGCAATCTGATCAATCATAATATTTTAAGTGAAAAGCCAGTATCAGTATTTTGTGAAGCAGTCTGTCCCTTAAAGCTGCTTCAAATCAGAAAAAATGACTTTTTAAAATGGATGGACCAGGAACCGGCACTTATGCATGGGGTAATGAGAGTCTATGAACGGTATTTGTGGAGGATGAGCCATCAGTTGAAAAATACAACCGGGAATATGTACCTGGAGCGTAAGATTGCGGCAAAACTCTGGAAGCTGGGACGTGACTTTGGTGTGGAAACGGAAGAGGGTATTAAAATTGATGTGGAACTCACTATGAACCTGCTGGCAGACTTGTTGGGAGCACCCCGGGAAAATGTATCCCGGGCATGTAAAAATTTAAGTAAAAGAGAACTGTTGATTTATAAAAACCGGCATTTTATTCTTCCTATGCCGGATGAACTGGCGGCATTTTATAAAGCATAGATTTGACTAGTACTACAGCGAACGTTTTATAGGGTTCTATTATATGACTTATATTTGGGT
>OATB01000820.1_pt1 | contig 15325 bp, 10 predicted proteins | sample 1494941 | NCBI WGS metagenome assembly OATB01 (sample SAMEA2579931, study PRJEB22360) | human gut metagenome | reverse complement strand
CGGATACTAAGCGGGCACTGAACCGAGAAATGCATCAGGATTTCTCGGTGAATGCCCGCGTGCCGCCAAAAAGCGCTTCGGAAAGGTTAGAAAATACCAGTTCTGCGGCAAGCTGACGGAGTCCATATCAGTTTTCCATCCCCATTTTTTCGTACACTACCTATCATCTACAAAGCGTCCTTCCTCAGCTAAACCCCAATATAATGCATTATAGCCGACCACATATAAAGTGTTAGCTCTGGGATTTTCCAACAAGTAAGAAAATTATATATTTCAGACATTTTATTAAATTTCCCTTATACTAATCATGTGATAATATGTATTTACCGTAAAACAAGGCCAGTAGTCCACACAACTTCCTAAACATTGAAACTTTATGAACTGCTGGAAATTTGTAAAAGAAAAAGGAGGATACACAATGAAAAAGAGATGGAGAGCATTTGTATCATTGTCAATGGCAGCAGTTATGACGGCAGGTTTATGTGCCGGGTGCGGCGGTTCCCAGAAATCAAGTGGAGGAGCGGCAGATGCAGGTACACAGGCGGCAGCGGATACTACAGGCACAGATGCAGCCACTGATGGCGGGACTGGGGATGCAGGTGAAACAAAAGCCGCAGATGCCGGGGCTGATAACGGCAGCAAAGAGATTATTTTCTGGAATATCGGTACGGAAGATCCGGATAAATCAATCATGCAGTATGCAGTAGACAAATTTAATTCCGAAACGCAGTCCGGTTACACGGTTACTTCTGTTCCTACCCAGAATGATACTTATAAAGAAAAACTGGTTATTGCCATGAGCTCCGGAGAGTGTCCGGATATGTATACCAGCTGGTCAGGCGGCCCAATGTATGAATACATTGATTCAGGATATGGTCAGCCTATAGACGACTTGTTTAAAGGCAGTAAGGTTGAAGAAAAAGCAATGGATGCGGCAGTGGCACAATCAACTTACAAAGACCATATTTATGCTGTCCCTGTCTTAAATGTATCTATTTCCGGTATTTTCTATAATAAAGAGATGTTTGAGAAATATAACCTGGAAGTTCCCAAGACGGTTTCCGAGCTGGAAAAAGTCTGTGATACTTTTGTACAAAATGGAATCACACCGTTTGCTCTTGCAAATGCTTCCAAATGGACCGGTTCCATGTATTTTATGAGCCTGGCAACCCGCTATGGCGGTCTGGAACCATTTAGTAAGGCTGCAGACGGCACGGGCTCCTTTGAGGATGAATGTTTTAAATATGCCGGTGACAAGATCCAGGATTGGGTGAAGAAAGGCTATTTCCCGGAAGGGGTTAACAGTTTAAGCGAGGATGACGGACAGGCAAGGCAGCTCATGTATCAGGAGTCCGCAGCCATGTTATTATGCGGTTCCTGGTATACGGGCAACTTCCAGAATGACAGCAAGGAATTCTATGAAAAAGTCGGCTGGTTCTCATTCCCGGCAGTAGACGGTTCAGACGCAGACGCATCTATTCAGATCGGAACAATCGGAGATCAGTTTATTTCCTTTAACTGTACCGATGATAAGTTAAAAGCGGCTTTTGAATGTGTAGAACATTACTATGATGATGAAGCAACTCAGTTGATGGTAGATAAGGGCAAGATTCCGCCGGTCAAGGGTGTGGAATCCCTGATCACAGACCCGGTTGCAAAGGATATCCTGGCTGCAGCTAATGACGCATCTTCCACACAGTTGTGGTATGACCAGTACCTCCCGCCGGCAGTAGCAGAAGTGCATAAAGATACCTGCCAGGAGATCTTCGGACTTACCATGACCCCGGATGAAGCCAATAAAAAGCTTCAGGATGCTATGCAGAGTTATCTGGCTGACAAATAAATCAGACAGCAGATATCAGGGGGACTCAAACTTTTAAGAGTCCTCCTTTCAAAAAAGGAGGTTATTCGATGGATGTTAAAGAGGTTTCCCTGCTGAAACAAAGACAAAGAGCTACCAGGAAGGCAGCAGCCATTTTCCTGGCCCCTGTAATTATTCTACTGATCGTTTTTATTTTTTATCCGATACTGGATACCTTTAATACCAGTCTTTATAAATGGAATGGCATTTCTTCCAGTAAATCATTTATTGGGCTGGGGAACTGGTCAACGTTAATCAAGGATAGCAGCTTTTGGATTGCTTTCCGGAATAATATTGAGATTATGATACTTTCCATCGTGGTTCAAATTCCGATTGGTTTGGCTTTGGCGACATTTCTGGATTTTGGCGGAAAGAAAATGAATTTATTCAAGGTACTTTGGTTCATTCCTCTGTTAATGTCATCGGTAGCAATCGGTTTTCTTTTTTCCTATGCGCTGGCTACAAACGGTGGTATTATCAGTACAATCGCCAAAGTATTCGGAGGCGGCAACATTGATCTTCTAGGCAATCCCCAGACGGCATTATTGACCGTAATCGGTGTTATCTGCTGGCAGTTTACACCGTTCTATATGGTTTATTTTATGGCAGCATTCACCAATGTTCCATATGATGTATTTGAGGCAGCCCGCATAGACGGAGCAACGAGGGGACAGTACTTCTGGAAAATAGCACTGCCATTGTTAGTGCCATCCATGAAGAGTGCAGCGATTCTCTCTATGGTAGGTTCTCTGAAATATTTTGATTTGATTTACGTAATGACAGGAGGCGGTCCCGGTACATCTACAGAACTGATGGCTACCTATATGTATAAACAGTCATTCAAGACATTCAACATGGGATATGGCTCTGCAGTAGCAGGAGGAATGTTTATTCTGATAACACTGGTTTCGCTAATTACGATGAAAATATTAAATGGAAAAAAGGAGGCGTAATTCATGGATCAATATAAAAAATCGAAATTGAAAAGTGTGGTTTGCTGGATTATCGCCTTTGTTTTTGCTATATTTTATCTGATAATTTCATTCATGCCATTTGTATTTATGGTTTTGAATTCCTTTAAAGAAAAATTTGAAATGCTGGTAAAAGGTATTTTCAGCTTGCCGGATTCATTTAATTTAGCTAATTACCAGTCGGTCTTCGCGGGGAATTTCTGGAAATTCTTTGGTAACAGTGTGATTGTTCTGGCTGTATCCCTGACGATTCTGTTATTTATATCCGCCTGTGCCTCTTATCCCCTGGCAAGATTTAAGTTTAAGCTGGCGAATCCGCTTTATGCAATGATTGTTGCCTGTATGTCCATTCCGATACATATTACATTAATTCCGGTATTTAAGATGTCCCAAAGTACAGGACTGTATGACAGCATCTGGGCACTGATTGGACCCTACGTGGCATTTGCAGTTCCTATCTCGGTTTTTATCCTTACTAGTTTTATGCAGGGTATTCCAAGGGAGATTGAGGAATCAGCGGAGATTGACGGATGCAATAAATACAAAATGTTCTTCAAAATGATTCTGCCGCTGGCAAAACCGGGGCTTTCCACCCTGGCAATTTATAATGGTGTGAATATGTGGAATGAATTCAGTTTTGCATATACCTTAACCCAGTCTACACAAAACAGAACACTCCCGCTTGCGGTCTGGGAATTTCAGGGACAGTATTCCATGAATACGCCAATGATCATGGCTGTATTGACACTTACCGTTCTGCCGATGATTATCATGTTTATTTTCTTTCAGGATAAACTGGTAAAAGGTATGACGGCAGGAGCAGTAAAAGGCTGATAATTTCATGAAAAATCATAAGACGATTTCACCTGCATTCAGGTGGAATCGTTTGTGTACTTTAAAAGAATAGCAGGAGGTGCTATGTTTAAAAACTTGAGCTTATATTTTGAACGCATGAATTTTGATAAAAAAATGAAATTCTTCCTTTCTATGGCGGTAGTTGTCAGTACAATGTGCATTTTGATCATATCTACGATATCTTCTGTGAAATCTGTTCGTGAAAAGACGATGGCGCTTGCTATGGAACAGATTAATACTCTGGCGGAGAATTATCAAAATGGGCTGAATAATTACAAAGCAATCGCCTGGTCCATTGTTATGGATAAAAATATACAGGCATATTTAAAATCAAATAATGCGTCCGGCAGCAAGAAAGCCTCTGGCAGCAGCGCAGACAAAAATAAGGTACCAAGCAGTGAGGAGAAGGCCCAGGCTGCCCTGACACAAGTTGAGAATACCAATAAAGCAACAAATACTCTGGCTAATGTGAAGAATCTGCAGTCGAATTTAAATTTTCTGGGAGTGATATCGGGTAGCGGCAGTTATCTGTATAAAGGGGATAACGGGCTGGCTGTTACAGGCTTTCTGGAAACCTATCAGGAGGATTATGACAGCAGCAGCTTTGCAGGTTATGGAGAAATGCGGTATACCTATAACAATGCTTATTTCCGGGGCAGCCGCTATACCCTTAATATCTATCAGCCCATCTATGATACCAGCTATGTAGGAAAAAAGCTTGGGCTTTTGTGCATGAATATTAATGAAACCACCCTGATCCAGATTGGCAGTAAAGCAAACCGAAAGATAGATTCCATCACCTGCCTTGTGGGCATGGAAGGAAATGTCGTGACTTCTTCAGAACCGGATTCGGTTATGGATGAAGTGGATTATAAAAATCTTCTGACAGGTACTGAGGGGAATTTCAAAAAATCGGGGAAAATATACCTGTATAAAAGGCTTGGAATCTGGGATTTTTATATGGTAATGGTTATTCCGGAATTTGAATTATACAGGGATGGCATTCTGACAATGGCAATGCTCTCTGTAGTAATCATGCTTTTAGTGGCAATCGTGCTGGTACAGAGCAGCCGAATCGTCCACAAGGCATATCAGCCTCTGGATAAGGTAATCAGTAAGATGGACAGTGTATCCGAGGGGAATTTTGAGACCCGTATTAAAGAAGAAAAGATGGGACAGGACTTTCAGAAGCTGTCTCATGGGTTTAATGAGATGATGGATCGGATTGTTGAACTTATGGAGCAGGTGAAGGTGGAACAGCATCAGATGGAACAGATTCGTTTTAATGCACTCCAGTCTCAGATTCAGCCGCATTTTCTGTATAACACACTGGATTGTATTCACTGGCAGACCCTTGCAAATGGAGATCTGGAAAGTTCTACCATGGTAAAAGCGCTGGCCAGTTATTACAGGATCTGTCTGAGTAAAGGTAAGGATATCATTTGGCTGTCCCAGGAACTGGAACACATCAAAAGTTATCTGACCATTCAGAATATCCGTTATGACCATATCATACAAAGTGATATTGACATTGAGGAAGCTTATTTTAAGGTAAAGATACCCAAGATGACCCTTCAGCCTCTGATTGAAAACTCTATTTACCATGGGCTGAAAATAAAGGAAGGAAAAAAAGGAAAGGTTACCATCCGGGCACATCAGGAGGAAGAGGATTTAATCATTATACTGGCTGACAGCGGAACCGGTATGGCTCCGGAGCAGATTGAAGAGATGAATGCTTCTATCTCTCAGTATGATGAATCCTTTGGTTATGGGGTGAGAAATGTCAATAAGCGGATTGAGATTCTGTATGGGGAAGGATACGGGCTGCGTTACAGCTGTAATGAACAGGGCGGCGTTACAGTGCGGATACGACTGCCACTGGAGCAGGAAATTCAGTACAAGGGGGTACTTTAAATGTATAAAGTGTTGATTGTGGATGATGAAAAAATTATTCGGATGGGAATTAAAAATATTATTCCATGGAATGCCATCGGCTTTCAGGAAGTATTTGCAGCCGCTTCCGGAAATGAGGCATTGAAGATTATAGAAGAGCAGATGCCCGATGTAATGATTACGGACATTCAGATGACAGAGATGACGGGCTTGCAGCTGATCGAACAGGTAAAAGCTATAAAACGTGATATGCGCATTGTGGTACTGACCGGATATGACAGCTTTGACTATGCCCGGGAATGCCTGAGAATGCAGGTGGTGGACTTTTTGCTAAAGCCTATAGATGAAGATCTGCTGACTCAGCTGATGAAAGATCAGGTGGAGTATCTGGATCAGAAGAATCAGGAGAAGAAGCTTGCCAGCCGCATGCAGCGGACTCAGGGAGCATCTGCCCAGATGCTGTTAGAGGAATATATGCGTGATCTGGTTCATAACCGGCTTGCGGATCCGGCGGGATTCCAGAATCTTCTGATGGAGAACCGGTATGCAGCGGATCAGAAACTGCAAATCGTCATATTAGTTCCCACACTGTATGCAGACAATAAGGATATTTCAGAAAACTTCCATGCAATGTCTATTAAAAATATCTGTATTGGGATGGTGGATGCAAGAGAAGAGGGAATTACCTTCATGGATGACGATGGGAAAATCATTCTGGCATATTTTTCAGGAGAACAGGCGGATGAGACTGTGGAGAGGGTTGAACAGCTGAACCACATTTTAAAAGATGAGTTCAACAGTATGCCAAAAGCCGTGATTGGAAGCAGTGTAGAGGGATTTAAAAACCTCTATGTCTCATATAACGATGCCAGATATCTGTTGGAGCATGAAAAAGAAAATATCCATGAGATTATCCAGTCCTATAATGCCCAAAGCAGAGTTTCCATGTTCCAGCAGATTTATATGGAGTTAAAAAATGTTATGACTGCAAATGTGGGGAACTCAGATTATGTATTAAAGGCTTTTCAGACATTTTGTAAGGCAACAGAGTCCTATAACCTGTCAAGCTCATACGTCCGCAGATGCTGTTTTGAGATTGCATCGGTGCTGTACTTTTCATATATCAGCGATTCCGGAGAAGCAACGGACAGTAAAATTAACGCCCTCCTGCAGTCTCTTCTGCATGCCGGGCGGGAAGAGGCCTGTGAGATTACACGGAATTATATCGTACAGCTGTTCAGCAAAGAAGAATTAAATATTCATGAGATCGTATCAAAGGCAAAAAAATACATAGATCAATATCTTGGGGAAGAGCTGTCGGTGGCAAATATTGCAGCCGATCTCTATATTACCCCGAATTATTTCTCCAGGCTCTTTAAAAAAGTCTGCGGGGAGGGCTGCAACGAGTACATTGTGCGCAAAAGGATAGAAAAGGCTAAATTTTTGCTGGAGACATCAAATATGAAGACAGGAAAGATTGCCATGCTGGTGGGATATCGGGATACGAATTATTTTTCTCTGGCATTTAAGAAACATGCCGGAGTTTCGCCTACGAAGTACAGGGAGAATGTGCGGGAATAACATATTGGAAGGAGAATGGGGGGAGACTCCATTCTCTGAATAAATGCTTGGAAATTGCTAGAAAAACTACTTGAAAAACCACTTGAAAAACTACTTGCGTATAAACTTTCTCTTTGCTATAATAAACTCACCAGCGGCAGGGAGCCGCACCATTTCTGAAATTCTGATATATTAATTCCGCAAGCAGTTTTATATATGCTCAGGGGATTCTTTTGGTACGATTCCGTACAATATTCCAATATTAAATTTTACGTACTTTATGCATCGGTATACATGTTTACTGTCCGATCATTTTGAATACAGTTTAACATCATGATTGAAGTGTGTGCCGCGTTTTAATGGTGTCTGCTTTCCTGCCTGGAAATATGAAAAATGGAGGTAGTAGAATGAGAGACACCAAAAGCAGGTATAAGCCCCATAAAATGAAGCACTTATGGGGGAAATACCGGGTAAACCGAAAGTATAAAGATCGTTTATTCCGGTTGGTATTTCAGGAGAAAAAGGATTTGCTGCAATTATATAATGCCATTAACGACACCGAGTATCAGGATGAGGAAATGCTGAAGATCAATACCCTGGAAGATGCAGCGGACAGGGCGGTTCATGATTGTATTGCAGAAGGTATCCTGGCAGACATACTGAAAAAGAATCAGGCGGAGGTGAGAAAAGTGATATTAACAGAATATGATGAAGATTGGCATATCGAAAATGAAAAAAGAGATAGTTTTGCTGAAGGAATGGAAATCGGACATCGTGAGGGAATGGAAATTGGACAACGCAAAGGAATGGAAATTGGCGTACAGAGAACGAAACAGGAAGCGGTCAATATTATTATCGCAATCTGCCAGGAATTTTATTTATCCCCGGAAGAGATAAAAGCAAAAATTAAAGAGAAGTATGGGCTGTCTGACGAAGAAGCTAATGAGGCTTTAGAAGCATTTGAATCCCACAATGGCCCCACTGCATAAGAAGAAAATATAATAAAACAGGATAATATTTTATAGATAATGGTCATTTTATTTAATGTTTTTCAATTTTCCCCTGTGTTATAGTGTTACTAACTTAAAATCTTATGTGCGTAAAGACGCAAAGGGAGGACTGCATGGGAGAATATATTCAAATAGACCATATTGACCAGCTGCTGGCTATGCCACTGGCCAGACAGATGAAGTTTCGGGAAGAAGTGTTAAAATATCTGGAAAAAAATCCGATAACCCACTTGGATACAGAGTGGGGACGTCTGGAGGACCTGCCTCGGATGAGCAGGGAAGATCAGGAAAAGTTTGTAGATGATCTGTTAAAAGAAATGACACTTGAGCAGAAAGTAAATCAGATGTCTGCCGATTATACTCCGGGCATTATCCAGTTTGTATTTGACCGATATAATTCCAGTCCGTACTATGCCGGTGAGGATCCGAAACTTCAGATTCCGGCAGTGAAATTTACAGATGGTCCAAGCGGCGTGGTTCTTGGATACCACTCTACGGCATTTCCCGTGTCTATGGCAAGAGCTGCAACTTTTGATGTGGAATTGGAGAAAAAAATCGGAGATATTATAGGAATTGAGACAAGAAGCGGCGGCGCCAATTTTTTTGCTGGGGTATGTATTAATCTGCTGCGTCATCCGGGCTGGGGAAGGGCTCAGGAAACATATGGAGAAGACCCGTGCCTTCTGGGAGAAATGGGAGTAGCATTAGTGGAAGGTGTTCAGAACCATGCCATGGCATGTGTAAAGCATTTTGCAGCAAACAGTATAGAGAATGCAAGATTTATGGTAAGTGTGGAAATGGATGAGCGTACCCTTCGTGAGGTGTACCTGCCTCATTTTAAAAAATGTGTGGATGCAGGAGCCGCCAGCATTATGAGTGCATATAACAGAGTACGTGGGGAATGGTGCGGCCATAATAAGTATCTGCTGACGGATATTTTAAAGAATGAGTGGGGATTTGATGGGTTTGTTATGTCAGACTTTATCTTTGGAATCCGGGGAACGGTAGATGCGGCTAATGCGGGGTTGGACATTGAAATGAATGCAACTCAGTTCTATGGCAGCCGTCTGGTGCGGGCAGTTGAGGAAGGTCTTGTTCCAATAAGTCAGATTGATGATGCGGCGAGGCGGATTTTAAGACAGAAGGTACGATTTGCCGGTATAGGGGACAAAAACCTGTATCATCCTTCCAAACAGGGATGCACAGAACATATACAGGTTGCCCTGGAAGCAGCCAGAAAATCTGCGGTACTTTTAAAAAATGAGGGAGTCCTTCCCCTTGACAGAAAGAAAGTTAAGAAGGTTCTGGTTGCCGGAGATCTCGCAAGGACAGGAGCAATTGGCGACAGTAAAGGAAGCTCTGCAGTATTTCCGCCTTATGTAGTGACGGCGTTTGAAGGAATTACAAAGGCTGCCGGGGAAAGTGTACAGGTGGAGTTTGTCCGGGGTGTGGTGGAAGATGAAGTGAGACAACGAGGCAGAGATTGTGATGCCGTAATCGTATATGTGGGGCTGACTCATTTAAATGAAGGAGAATTTTTCCCTTCCTCGGCAGATGCACCGGTTGGCGGTGACAGAACCGACCTTTCACTTACATATAAGGAAGTGGGGATGATAGAGGCGGCTTCCGAAGGAAATTCGAATACCATTGTTGTACTTCAGGGGGGAAGCGCCATTCAGGTAGAACCCTGGAAGGATAAAGTGAAAGGAATTATCATGCAGTGGTATGCCGGTATGGAAGGCGGAACAGCTCTCGGTGAAATTATCTTTGGGGATGTTAATCCTGGTGGAAAACTTCCCGTAACCATTCATGCGAAACCACAGCAGCTACCATATTTTGGTCTTCAGCTGCAGACCGTAGATTATGATCGGTACCATGGTTATTTTGCGGCTGATAAATACGGGCAGAAGGTTTCTTATCCATTTGGTTTTGGATTGAGCTATACAAGCTACCGATATGAAAATATGTCCTTATCTGAAAATAAAATCCATCAGGATGGTACGATTACTGTCTCGGCAGATGTTACCAACTGCGGAGACAGGGCAGGAGAAGAGATTGTGCAGGTTTATGTGGGCTGTGTAAATTCAGCCGTAGACCGCCATGTAAAGGAGCTCAAAGGATTTACCAGAGTGGCACTGGCACCCGGGGAATCAAAACGCGTCTCTATTCTGATTGCAGCAAAAGAGCTGGCATATTATAATACAGAAGAAAGATCATGGATTGTAGAGGCTGCTGAGTACAATGCCTATATTGGCAGGTCGTCAGTGGAAGAGGATCTTCTAGTCATGGGATTTCAGATTGTTGAAGCATAAAGTGTGAAAGAAGATCTCTTTCACACCGCTGATTTGGGAAAAAATATGTGATAATGTTGGAGGACTTTATGAGAAACAGGGAAGAAGCAAAAAAGAAAGCAAAAGAATTGGTTGCACAGATGACATTGGAAGAGAAAGCCTCACAGTTAAAATATGATGCACCGCCAATCAAAAGATTAGGTGTGCCGGCATATAACTGGTGGAATGAAGCGCTGCATGGTGTTGCGAGGGCGGGAACGGCAACCAGTTTTCCACAGGCAATTGGCATGGCTGCCATGTTTGATGATGAAATGATGAAAAAAATCGCAGATACCATTGCAACAGAAGGACGCGGGAAATACAATGCATATTCTGCAAATGGGGATCGTGACATATACAAAGGCCTTACATTCTGGTCGCCTAATGTCAACATTTTTAGAGATCCCAGATGGGGCAGAGGACATGAAACTTATGGGGAAGATCCGTACCTTACCAGCCGTTTGGGCGTTGCTTTTGTGGAAGGACTGCAGGGCGATAAAGAGGTAATGAAGACAGCAGCCTGTGCGAAACACTATGCTGTCCACAGCGGACCGGAAGCATTGCGCCATGAATTTAATGCAATTGCCAGTAAAAAGGATATGGGAGAAACTTATCTTCCGGCATTTGAGGCACTCGTGAAAGAAGCAGGAGTGGAGTCTGTCATGGGCGCATATAACCGGACAAATGGAGAACCATGCTGTGGAAGCAACACTTTAATCCGTGATATTTTAAGGGGGGAGTGGGGATTTGATGGGCACTTTGTGTCAGACTGCTGGGCAATAAAGGATTTTCATGAACATCACAGAATAACCCAGGATGCAAAAGAATCTGCGGCAATGGCGCTGAAAGCAGGATGTGATGTAAACTGTGGAAATACATATCTGCATATATTAAAGGCTTACCAGGCAGGCCTGGTGACAGAAGAGGATATAACCCAGGCAGCAGAGCGCCTGTTTACTACAAGATATCTGCTGGGATTATTTGATGGAAGTGAATACGATCATATACCGTATGAAGTTGTGGAATGTAAGGAACATATACAGCTTGCCAGGGATGCAGCCAGAAAAGGAGCTGTTTTATTAAAAAATAATGGAGTATTGCCGCTTAAAAAGAGTGAACTGAAGACAATCGGTGTAATTGGTCCAAATGCTGACAGCAGGGTGGCGCTGATTGGAAATTATCATGGTACGGCATCCAGATATATTACGGTATTAGAAGGTATTCAGGATGAGGCAGGTGATGATATCCGCGTTCTGTATTCCGAAGGAAGCGGCCTGTGGAACCGTAAAGTTGAGGGACTTGCATGGGATCAGGATCGAATATCAGAGGCACAGATTGTTGCGGAACACAGTGATGTGGTTGTATTGGCAGTAGGACTGGATGAAACCCTGGAAGGGGAAGAGATGGATCAGGGGAACCATGTTGGTTCTGGAGACAAGGATGATCTGAAGCTTCCGGCGGTACAGGTGGAACTGATAGAAAAAGTCCTGGAAATAGGAAAACCCACAATTGTGGTTCTGATGGCAGGCAGTGCAATTGATTTAAGTTATGCAGACGAACATGCAGACGCAATTTTGCAGGCATGGTATCCGGGGGCTGGCGGAGGAGAAGCAATTGCGGATCTGTTATTCGGAAAGGTATCCCCTTCCGGCAAGCTTCCGGTCACGTTCTACCGGGATCTGGAACATATGCCGTCGTTTGAAGACTACAGTATGGATAACAGAACATACCGGTATATGAGAGAAGAAGCATTGTATCCGTTTGGATATGGACTAACCTATGGAAACGTAGAAGTTGAAGAGGCAGGATTTACCATAATGCCGAAGAAAGGTCAGGATTTTGAAGTAGAAGTGACCCTTACAAACCGGGGGGGCACTGCTGTTGAAGAAGTTGTGCAGTTATATATCAAAGATATGAAATCTGCATTGGCAGTTAAAAATTATAGCCTTTGTGCGTTTCAGCGAGTGTCGGTAGGGGCAGAGGAAACGGTGAAAACTGTGCTGAAGGTCCAGGCATCGGCTTTGGAAGTTGTTGACGAAGAGGGCAGAAGAATACTGGACAGCGATGAGTTTACTTTATATGCCGGGATTTCCCAGCCGGATCACAGAAGTATACAGCTGATGCAGAGTTCACCGGTGGAATTACTGATAAAACTATAAGTCATAAAACTATAAGCCATGAAACTGTAAGCTATAAAACAGGGCAGTCATCCGGATATCTCAAAACGTGTGATGCACAACTGTCAGTAAGCAATTTTAAAATACGCTCAAAAGCAGAAAAGAGGCATAAAATGAGGAAACGACATTTCGTTGGTATCGCGTTATTAACAGTATTGGCAGCTGTGTGTACATTTGGATGCAGCAATTCTGACGGGACAGAGGAATCTCAAACTTCTGCGGTCAGTAAAAAAGAAGGACAGTCCGTGACATCCAAGGCACCTGTAGCAGAACAAAAAGAAGGACAGAAAGCGGAACTGGTCAGAGCAGAAAAAACGGGGTTTACCGCTAATGAAGTCAGGCGGGTTGCAATTGCAGTAGCAGGAGAAGAGATATTTGAACTTATCTATGCCCCACAGGAATATAAGAGTAACTTTGCCTATTGGGATATTGTTACGCCATATAAATCACTGGTAATGGTGGACACAGAGGAAATGTTCAAACTTTACGATGCTCTGGCAGCATGGAAATTTGGCAGTGCCGTTCAGATTAAAGAAGGAGAGGACACGGGGCTGTCAGAACCCTCTGCAAGTATCGCCATAGACTACTATGATATAAAATCCGGGCAGGATTCAGCAGATGTGAAACCGAATACTACTTGCCTGATTAAATTTGGTAAAAAAGATGAACAGGGTAATTATTATGCGCAAATTGAGGGCTTTGATACGGTCTATAAGATTTCTTCCAGTGCAGCTGATCCGGTTCTTATGGTAAATCCTTATGACTATATCTTGAAAATATGCTGTCTGGTGGATTATACGACTGTGGATAAGGTGGAAGTTAGTGTGGATGGCAATACCCATGTAATAGATGTAAATGCCGCACAAAAGAAGTATGCTTTTAACAATAAAGAGGTGGACGAAAAGACATTTTCAACCTTGTATCAGGCGTTAATGGGAGTCATCGTCAAGGGTGAAGCGGAGGATAAAAATGCTGACAAAGGAAATGATGAACCGCCCGTTTTACAAGTTCATTTTCAGAGAAATATGAAAAATGCGCCTGATATTGACGTGGCATTTAAACCTTATGATGACGAATATTGCCTGGCTGAAATAAATGGAAATCAATTTTTTATCGTGTCAAGAGAAGACGTAGAACTGTTGGCAAAACAAGTGGAGAAAACATTTTAATTCATGATCCGAAGCGTGTTTGCAGACAGATAAAATGAATTTATATAAGTTCCAGGGAGGATCAAATATGGAAGGTATGATGGAGGAAACAGATACAATAAAGGCAGCAGATACAATAAAGGCAGCAGATACAATAAAGGCAGTAGATACAACAAAGGCAGCAGATACAACAAAGACAGCAGATATAATGAAGATATCAGGAATGATGAAGACAGCAGTTATGACGGGAATTCAAAAAGTAGAATTAACGACCCGTCCGATTCCGGTACCAGCAGAAAATGAGGTATTGGTAAAGGTAGAGTACGTAGGGATCTGCGGTTCTGATCTGCACTATTATGAGGCAGGAAGAATAGGGGACTTTATCGTAGAACCGCCATTTGTGCTGGGGCATGAAGCCGGAGGAGTTGTTGTAGAGACCGGAAGCAATGTAAGGAATCTAAAGGTTGGGGACCGTGTTGCACTGGAGCCGGGTAAGACCTGCGGGACCTGTGAGTTCTGTAAGAGCGGTAAATATAATCTCTGTAAAGATGTGGTATTTTTTGCCACCCCTCCTGTGGATGGAGTATTTCAGGAATATGTTGCTCATGACGCAGGACTGTGTTTTCCCATTCCGGATCATATGAGTACGATGGAAGCAGCCCTGATTGAGCCATTGGCAGTAGGATTTCATGCAGCGATACAGGGAGGTGCATGTATCGGACAGACTGCAGTAGTTACCGGTGCAGGATGCATTGGTTTGGTTAGCATGATGGCGTTGAAAGCGATGGGGGTATCCAGAGTTTACGTTGTCGATGTAATGGAAAAGAGACTTCAGAAGGCTTTGGAATTAGGTGCAGATGGAGTTATAAACGGAAGGGAAGAAGATGCCGTTGCTAAAATCATGGAGTTAACCAATGGTGCCGGATGTGATTTATCCATCGAAACGGCAGGAACTGAAATTACTACTACACAGTTGATTCAGATGGCAAAGAAAGGTTCTGCCATTGTTTTGGTTGGCTATAGCCCATCCGGTAAGCTTACCCTGCCGGTTAGTACTGCATTAGACAAGGAGCTGACCTTTAAAACAGTTTTCCGATACCGGAATATATATCCCATGGCGATTGAAGCAGTGGCACAGGGAAAGATAAAAATAAAAGAGATTGTTACCAATATTTTTGAACTGGATGATATTGCAGATGCTCTGGAGCAGAGTGTGGAAAATAAAGCGGATATTGTAAAGGGCGTTATTAAGATTTAAATCTCAGTTGAGAGCACATGCTTTAGGATTATAGCGATCGTTTTGTAATGTTCTGTTAAATGCATTATATTTGGGTTTTGTTGAGTAAATGACGCTTTGTAGATGGAGGTAGTGTACGGAAAGAGAAGGGGGCGGACCAGGACATTGATTTGGAAGGCTTACCGCAGAACTGGCATTTTCTAACCTTCCCGGAGCACTTTTTGGCGGCACGCGGGCATTCGCTCCGAAATCCTGATGCATTTCGCAGCTCAGTGCCCGCTTA
>OATB01000814.1_pt1 | contig 15471 bp, 12 predicted proteins | sample 1494941 | NCBI WGS metagenome assembly OATB01 (sample SAMEA2579931, study PRJEB22360) | human gut metagenome | reverse complement strand
TGAAATTTATCTATCAGCTTTCCAAGATATATATAAAAGGAATTATTCTATATACTGCACTGGCATTGTTTACGGCATGCGTTACGCTTTTTATTTCGGTACAGCTAAAGGATTTTGTGGATTTACTTCTTATTAAAGATTTTAAAGGTGTGATAGCCGTTGCTACAATTTATATCGGGATCGGCTTAGTAAATTTATTAATAGCCATGCTGAGCCAGAGACTATCTGCCATTATCAGTAACCGAATGCGAAAGGATTTATCAGTCAGGGCTTATGAAAAGATACTGACGGCAGAGTGGGAAAATCTCACGATGCTTCATTCCGGAGATTTGATGACCAGATTAAGTGAAGACATTAACATGGTATCCGGAAGCGTAGTCGGGTGGATACCCAATCTCTTATCCCTTGGAATCCAGATAGGTCTTTCTGCTCTGCTGATTGTCTATTATGATTTCAGCATGATTTTTCTGATTATGTTCCTGGGGCCTGTAATACTGTTTGGTTCCAGAATTTTTTTAGAAAAAATGTACATATGTAATCAGACGCAAAGAAAAGCGGTCAGTGAAGTTATGACGTTTTTAAAGGAAAGTTTTCATAATATCCAGTCAATCAAAGCATTTGATCTCCATAAAGTATTTACGGAGAAATCCGTAGATTTACAGGAAAAAAGAAGGAATATTGAACTGATGGTTAATAAATATTCCATCGCTTCCTGGGGAGTGATGTATGTGAGCGGCCAGCTTGGTGCAATGGTATGTCTTGCATGGACAATCTATCATATATATACCGGTGTAATTTCCATTGGTACGATGACGCTGTTAATCGTATTGGCTAACTATATTGCCACAGCTTTTAAGACTTTGGTTCAGACAATTCCAAATGCTGTGACGACCATAGCTTCTTCTTCCAGAATACGCAGCCTGCTGGCTATGGAGGATGAAAAGATAGAGTACGAAGAAGAGAGTGTGGATTTCCTGAAAAAGGGAATGTGTACGGGTGTAACAATCGATATTGAACATATGGACTTTTCTTATCAAAATGGGAAAAAGGTCTTTGAAGATGTTTCGATGAAGGCGGAGCCCGGTAAAATTGTAGCATTAGTAGGACCCTCCGGTGAGGGAAAGACCACTATGCTGCGGATTTTACTTGGACTTGTGAGAGTGACGGAGGGCAGGGCAGTGATGCGCGTGGGAAAAAATAAAGAGGATGTTCTGCCGCTGAATCCGTCGCTTCGTAAACTGATTGCTTATGTCCCTCAGGGAAATACAATCATGAGCGGTACAATCGCAGAAAACTTGCGTTTAGTACGAAAGGACGCTTCTGATGAAGAATTAATGGAAGCTCTGGATCATGCCTGCGCACTGGATTTTGTCAATAAACTTCCTGCGGGCATTCATCAGCCCGTTGGAGAGGGAGGCATTGGATTTTCTGAGGGCCAGGCTCAGAGGCTGGCAATAGCCAGAGCCCTGTTATGCAAATCTCCAATCTTGTTTTTAGATGAAGCAACCTCTGCACTGGATGTAGTAACAGAACGAAAAATACTCAAAAACCTTATGGGACAGACAAGCCGAAGAACCTGCATACTAACTACTCACAGACCAAGCGTACTGGCTATGTGCAGCAGTGTATACCGGATTGTGGATCATAAGGTAACGGAACTGGATAATAGTGAAATAAAAAAAATGATGAATGATTTTTAAAGGAGACTGTTATGGTACTAGGTGTGTATGGAGCAGGCGGAAATGGCAAAATTCTTGTAGATCTTGCAGAAACCGTAAATATGTACAATCAGAGATGGAAGGAAATTGTATTTATTGATGATGTAATTGGTGTGAGTGAGTCATATCAGAAAAGAGTTTATACTTTTGAAGAGTCGGTTGCGGCATATGATTCAGACGAGATTGAATTCGCTGTATCAGTTGGGGATCCGGCAGACAGGGAACTTCTATACAGAAGAATAAAAGATAACGGATATTTTCTTGCAACCATTATCCATCCTCATTCAAATATTTCTCCGTCTCTGATAGCCGGTGAGGGACTGATTGTAGCAAATGGGTTTATCGGGAGCGATGTGACACTGGGAGATAACGTGGCTGTAGGGTATATGGCAGTGATCGGGCACGACACATGTGTAAAAAGTAATACGTTGATTTCGGCAGGTGTTTTTATTGCCGGCCACTGCCGTATAGGAGAAAAAGTTTATGTTGGTCCGGCGGCGGCAATTCGGGATCGTTTAGACATTGGTACGGCAGCGGTGATCGGTATGAATGCTGCGGTATATAAGGATGTCCCTGCATATACCACAGCAATTGGCAATCCAGCCAAATGCATTGTACGGGAAAAGGGGACGAAGCTTTTTTTGCAGATGAGGGATAAAAATGAAGAAAGCAGATAAAAAGTTAAAAGTGTGTTTTGCGGCATCATCCGGTGGACATTTTGAGCAGTTAATGATGCTCAATCCTTTAATGGATAAGTATGACAGTTTTATTTTGACAGAAAAAACCGACTATGAAGTCAATACCAAAAATTATACAACCTATTTTCTCAAACAGATAAACAGAAAAGAGAAACTGTGGATATTAAATATGCTTCAGATAATATTAAAATCTTTTTTTGTTTTTTTGACAGAAAGACCTGAGGTTGTAGTTTGTACCGGTGTTTTGGCGATGATACCCATGTGCCTGATATGTAAATTGTTTCGAAAAAAAGTAATTTATATAGAGTCTTTTGCAAAGTCTGAAAGTCCAACGGAAACGGGAAAACTTCTATATAAATTTGCGGATAACTTCTATGTACAGTGGAAAAAAATGTTAGATATATTTCCCAAGGCTTCTTATCTGGGAGGTATTTATTAAGGCAGGTGATGATTAAAAATGATTTTTGTTACAGTGGGCAGTCAAAAATTCCCTTTTGACAGGCTATTAACAGAAGTAGACTGTCTGATCGGGACTGGTGTAATAAAAGAAACAGTTTATGCCCAAACCGGTTATTCCCAATACATCCCTGTCAATTATACATACCGTGCATTTTTAAACCAGGATGAAATGGAAGAAAAAATAAAGGAAAGTTCGATTATTATAACACACGGTGGAACCGGGATAATAGTCAGGGCAATTAAAGCAGGGAAAAAGGTAGTCGCAGTGCCAAGGAGAAAAGAATACCATGAGCATATAGACAATCACCAGATAGAGCTGCTAAGCCAGTTTGAAGCGGCAGGATTAATTTGTTTTTGCCGGGAAACAGCGGATCTTGCAGAAAAATTAGAGGACGCGGAACGTTTTACTCCCCGCACTTACAATTCCAATACGGAATCTTACATCAAAAATATTGGAGGCTGTCTGGAGCGGATCCAGGCAGGAAAACAGGATCAGTCAGCTAAGAAAAAAATTGGGAAATATATAGAATATCTCACTACCAAAATCAGAATAATGTTTCACCAGAAATACTACAGGCATGAAGATATAACGGTCAAATATCTCTTTGAAAAAGGTCAGTCTGATGTGGTTATTTTTGTGTTCAGTTCCTGTACAAGAGCCGGAATTAAGGCGAGATATAATTATGTCAGAACACTAAAGGGGATAAATGCAGATAAAATGTTTGTGCTGGATGACAGGGGAAATGATGCAAGGGGTGTATTTTATCTGGGTGAAAACATGGATTTTATGATGGAACGTGCAGTTTTTAGCCTGATTAAAAAAACAATCAGTGAAGGCAAGTATAAGAAAATTATTTTTGCCGGATCAAGTAAAGGTGGCTATGCAACAATCAATTTTGGTGTCGGTTTTCCTGGAAGTACTATAATTGCAGGTGCCCCTCAATATCGCCTTGGAGATTATCTGATGGATCAGAATAATCGGTTGGAACGGACTCTGATTTCCATTACTGGAAGTGGATATCTGGATGCACACCAGGATAAATTAGAGAAACTAAATAATCATCTAAGGGTGAAGATTCTGGACGCTGTCCGAAATAATAGTGAGAACCAAATTTACCTGCATTACTCAGAGGCAGAACATACTTATTCTGAGCATATTAAATATATGCTGATGGATTTAGATACGGGTAATTTTACAACGAAAAAAGAGATCTTATTTTATGAAAATCATTCTGATATCAGTTTATATTTTCCGGATTTTTTAATCAGGTCTATAGAAGAGGTTATGGCATGCAGAGATCAAATATAAAAGTCAGCGTTATAGTACCGGTATATAATACGGAAGCGTACTTAAAAGAGTGTCTGGATAGTCTGGTGAACCAGACATTACCGGAAATTGAAATTATCCTGATAAACGACGGATCTACAGATTCCTCAGAGAAGATTATGAAAGGATACTTCCGTAGATATCCGGATAAAATCAGGATGTATACCAGGGTTAATGGAGGCCAGGCAGCAGCCAGAAACCAGGGCTTATCTTTATGTTCCGGAGAGTATGTGGGCTTTGTGGATTCTGATGATTCCGTTGATTTGGTTATGTATGAAGAAATGTATAAAAGAGCTAGATTAACAAATGCGGATATGGTGGAATGCGGTTACAGCTATATTGAAATTAAATATGGAAGAAAAAAACGTTTGAAAAATTATGCATCCGTATCAGAGAAAAAGAATAAGAGAGAGCTTTTTATAGATCCCCTGGTTTCGCCCTGGAATAAGTTGTATAAGTCATCGGTATTAAGGCAGGCGCAAGTGCTCTTTCCGGAAGGCCTGATATATGAAGATACCGCATTCTACATAAATTTAATTCCTTATATTAACAGAACCGCTTATCTGGATGACGAATATGTAACACATTATTATAGAAAAAATTCAACCCAGACAAAAAAGCATAATCCGCGGGCAGGAGATATGATTGATGTTATAAATGAAATCATTCAGTTCTACCAGGTACACCATGTCTGGGAAACCTATTTTGCAGAACTGGAATATTTCTGTGTAAAAATACTGCTTTGCAGTTCTCTTGGAAGGATTTCTCTGATAGAAGACAAAAAATTAAAATTTCAATATCAAGATCAAATTATAAACATGATTGATACTTATTTTAGTAATTACAGAAGGAATAAATATCTGAAAAGTGGAATAAGAGGTTATACCATAAAAGCAGTTAATAAATTTACAATACGGGTATTTGGAGTGATTTTTGGACTGCTCTATAAAATTAAAATGAAGGTGTAGCGGATTTAGATTCAGGAAAGGATGTGAATATTTCCATTGAACAGCGTAGTTGGTTACAAAAGAAAATTAAGGCACCAGATTGGAAGTAAGAGTAAAAAAGTTTCCTTATATTCGTTATCAATTTTTCTAGTAATCTCAATTTTTTTTATTCCAGATTACATAGGTTTTTCAGTTTTTAATTGCCAGAGAGTAACACTCTTGCTTATCTGGTATATGATTTTGCGGAATCCTAATCGCATAAAAGAATTTAAAAATGTCATTTTCTCATTTCGGGGGAATGCTTTTGTACTGATATATTTGATTATTTTGCTTTATACAGCAGTTTACCGAAGAAACCTGAATACGTTCTTTAACCCGTTTTTTGATCAGCTGGCAGTTCTATATACAATGATCTATCTATTTAAAGTCGAACTTTCAGTTGAGAAATTTTTAAACTTATTGATTCGTATCGCTTATGTGCTGTGCATCATGGGCATTTTGGAATTTCTATTAAAAGGTTCTGTTTTCTTACAATTTGAGATGATACCCGGTATGGTAGTGGGTGATTCTTTTCGAAATGGCCAGTACAGGATAATGGGACCTGCTCATCATCCACTGGGGTACGGATTATATTTATTAATAATGACCCCTTTGGTATGTTTTCATTACAGGAAAAGAGCAATTAGTTTATTTTCACACTTCTGGCTTTTTATGCTGATAGCCGTGAATGTATATCTGACAGGTTCCAGATCTACATTGGGACTATTTCTGCTTGAAATCTTCCTTATCTTTCTGGTAAGTTCCCGAAAAGAAAAATTACCGGTATTATTGATTGCTTTTTATACTCTTATAACAAGTATCATTGTCATAATGTTATTTTACAATACCTCTGCTGTCCAATCCGTGCTGATCTCTATCGCTCATCTGGTTGATGCAGCCTTAAATACAAAGTTTGCAGAATCTCTGGGGGTGGATACAACAACTTATGTCCTGAGTGAAGATTATAGAAAGTTACTGCCGCTTATTTTTAGCTTGGATTGGATTAATCCTTTGATAGGAAGAGGATATGGATATACCTTTAACTGGGCATATCAGGGATTCTGGATAAGTTCCATAGATAATTATTATGTAAATCAGTATATAAAAGTCGCCTATCCCGGGTTAATCATACAGTTACTGTTATATGGATTTTTTCTTATCAAATGCTTTCGGAGTGCGTTATGCAGAGGCTCACGGCTGGCGGTTGCACTAAGCATATGCTTTGTCTTGTATTTTGTATCTCTGTGGTGGGTCGATGTGCTTGGGACCCTGGATTACATTTTTGTATTATTTGCGCTGCTGTATGCTATGGATGAAAAATATACAATGGTAAAATACAAAGAATTACTGGAATAGAAAAATGAGTTTCAATGAAAGGAGTACTTATTAATATGAAATGGTTGAAATATGTAATGAGGGTTTTGTTTATGTGTTCTGTGATCTGCATGGTTGTGTATCTGTTTATACAGATAAAAAATGAAGATTTAAGAGAGCCGGTATTAAGCAGTAATCCCGCTGAAATAAAAGCAAGTATACACGATAACCAGAAAGTTCTGTTAAAAGGAGTGACTGCAATGGATCCGGAAGAAGGTGATCTGACAAATTCAGTTTTTCTGGAAGGAATTAAAAAAAACCTGGAGGGGGACCAACAGGAATTTACAGCAACTTATGTTTCAATAGACAAGGCAGGGAATATTGGGAAAACCTCCAGAAAGCTAACCTATACTGACTATAATTCCCCTCATTTTCAAATAGATGGCCCTTTGAGATTTTCAAAATCTGCGGCAATAGATTTGATGTCCCTCGTTCATGCCAATGATTGTATTGATGGTGACATCAGCGCATTTGTTAAGGTCACAGGCGATGATATTTTTAAAGAGGATATAGAAAGCGGAATTTATAAGTGCGCTCTGGAAGTGGAAAATAGCCTTGGAGATACTGCCGTTTTACCGGTCTCTGTAGAGATATATGAGGATAGTTATGAGAAAACAGCATTTGAACCGCAGATATATTTAAAACAATATATTTTATATATGAAAAAAGGTGAGCAATTTAATCCTGCAGATTTTGTAGCTTATGTAAAGGACGGAAGTGTAAAACAGATTGAGCGGGGAACTGTCCCAGAGGGAGAAGCTGTGGAATCTCAGCTTTTAGAAAAGGCGGGAGAATGGATTTCGATTGCTGATATATCCTACAAGTCAAATGTTGATTCTGCCAAAAAAGGTAATTATTCCGTAATTTATAACTATACATCAAAAGAAACCGGTTATAGCGGCAATGCAGAATTGATAGTTGTTGTTGAATGAGGAGGATATTATGGCATCAGAAAGTAAAGTTTTACTAAATAAGACCATGGGTCTTGATATGCCGGCTATTGCCAGAGCAGCGCTTAGGAATTTAGAAATTATATTGATGTTAAGTATCATCTTGGGATTTTTAAGTTATGTAGGCATTAATCAATTGTTACCTGTAAAATACGCTGCTTCATCAAGTGTAGTAGTGGTGGCAAAAGATAATTCTGCACAGACTTTAAGAGAGTTTCAATACAACCAGGCTGTGGCACAGTACTGCGGAATACTAAACAGTGATATTTATTTAAACATTGTAAAAGAAAGACTGGGTAAAAATGTCTATACGAAAAACTGTCTGATTGCAGAGGGAGCTGAGAATTCAAATCTTATTGTGTTAAAAGCATCAGGCGGTACTCCGGAAAATGCTTTTAAGATAATGAAAGAAGCGATCAACAGTTATAAAGATGTGTCAGCATATGCCATGGAAAGTTATACATTAGAAACGTTATCTGCACCATCGGCTGACCAGATTGAACCGATACCTAATAATGCAATACTGCTATCTGTTGGTATCAGCCTGCTGGCTGTTATTACCGGAATAGCTGCCGTTATACTATTTCATGTGTTCAATGGGAAACTGGATAATGAGCAGCAGGCAAAGGTAAAGATCGATGCCGATTTCGTTGGCAGTATCCGTTATGAAGCGAAAGATCATAAAGGAAAAGATAGCATTCTGGTAACAAAGCCATCAGTGTCATTTGCATTTACTGAAAATATGAAAAAGATTGTTACGAAGCTGGAATATCAATTAAATAAAACAAATTCTAAAACATTGCTTTTAGGGAGTGTCCTGGAGAATGAAGGAAAATCTACGCTTGCAGCAAATATAGCTTTAATTCTGGCACAAAGGGAACATAAAGTTCTGGTTCTGGATCTGGATCTTCGCAGACCTGCGCTGCATAAAGTATTAGGCCTTCCCGTACTGCCGGATAAACAGATCGGCAATTGTTTTGAATTTGGTACCGGATACAAAGATCTGATCTCTTATGACCGGCGATATAATCTGCACTATATTCTCGGAGATAAATTTATAGCGGGAAACAATTTTATACAAAAGATAGGGAATCTGGAAGCATTGCTGGAAGAAGCGAAAAAAGAGATGGATTATATTATTATTGATTCGGCTCCTGTAGGTATCATTCAGGATATTGAAGTAATAGCGGGATATATGGATTCCATGCTTATGGTAGTACGTCAGGAGGCATCCAGGGTTACCATGATAAATGACAGTATTGATCTGATGGAAAGTAATGGGGTTCCGGTTATAGGCTTTGTACTGAATGGTGTAAAGGATAAAGTGTGCAGTAGGGCTAAAAGACAAAAAAGCAAAGAAAAACGAAATAGTACTTATTAGTAATATAGAAAATAAGAGGATAAATAGATGCGAGATTATGAAAATGAGGTAAAGGATATTTATGATGATGCAGCCGTAATAAATATCAGCAGTATCATAGATGACATCTGGAGGTGTCTGGTACGTTATTGGCTGTCAATGTTACTGGTTATTCTGTCTTCAGCAGCGTTGGTCTTATCTGTGGCTGGATTTATATACTATCCGGAATACAAGGCAACTGTTACATATATGGTCAATAAGACGCAGGATTCTGCTCAAAATATACTGATGGCAAAATATCTTGGGACAGCATTTAACGAAACATTAGCAGCCAGCGGCTGCGGACAGGATATCGCAAAAGAGTTGGGGGTGGAATCCCTTAACAGCATTCCTGCGGCCATTACAGGTAATTATGTAGAAGGTATCAATATGATCACGATAGAGGTTGTTTCGGATCATTACTCTGTCTCTCAAAGAGTAGCGGATACAATAAAAAAAGTATACCCGTCTTATGCATCTGATGTAGTGGGAAATGTTGATCTGAAAGAAGTTAAAAATCCTATGAACGAAAAAGAGCCGATTACCCCATATCACGCAGTTTATTATGGCTTAATAGGGGCAATTCTGGGGGTTTTCGCTTGTGTGCTGTTTGTCGTTTTTTATACAGCTTCACAGAAAACCGTGCGTTCTACTGAGGATATCCGACGTATAACCAATATCCCCTGCCTCACACAATTGCCAACAATTTTAATGAAAGCCAGAAGCCGGAGAAGAAATGAGATGAATTTAGGAAAAAGCCGCGTGAGTGGTGAATTTCAGGATTTATTAAATGTGGTGGGCTTTAAACTGGAACATAAAAAAAGAGACGGGGACAGTAAAGTTTTTCTGGTTACCGGTTCAGGAAGAAACGAAGGAACTACAACGATAGCTGCGGGTCTGGCGAGAGGACTTGCAGCAATGGACAGAAAAGTAGTATTGATGGATATGAATCTGCATCAGAAGGCAGACCCGGACAATTATCTTGTAATGCAGGTAAATCAGGCGGGTATTGCCAATTATCTGGCAGGAGATATAGAGGTAAAGGATATTCTGAAAGAAGTGGATAAAAATTTCTTCATGATTCCGGCAGGTACGGCAAGGGATGCAATAGATAAACTGCTCACGAAAGGAGATATCCCTAAATTACTGCAATTCCTTAAGGAAGAGGAAGCTTTTGATTATATAATTATTGATTCGCCGCCGGTTACACTGATGAATGATGGGGTAATCATCGGCGGATATGTGGATGAGACAATATATGTAATGAAGCAGGGACAAAGCAAAATGCGGTCAGTGGAGGAAGGGATCGACACCTTACAAAGCAGTGGAATCAACATACTTGGATACATACTTAATTTTGCAGAATCAGGCATTACAGGTAACGGAAAATATGGAAAATATAGTAAGTACGGGTATTCAAAGTATGATGAATATGTAGGCTATGAAAATGAACGATATTAAAATACTGCAATGGAGGAGTGTATATGAGAAATATCATAACAGTGATTCTCGGAATTATATGCGCAGGTCTGTTTCTATTAAGCCTAAGTGCAATTGAAGTAACACAGAACCGGATCCGGGATGGCAGAGAAGGTACGGTGGAGTTTACAGATAAAAATACAAATGAATTAGATACAGGAAGCCCTGGGAATAATCAAGCCGCAAATAAGGAGGATACTGCAGCAGCAGATAATGGAATAGAAGCCAAAATAAATGATACACAAAGCATAACAGAAGAGTCGGAAATAACAGAACCAAGTGCAATAGAGCCAAGTGGATCAGAATCAAGCGCTATCGAATCAGGTGCGGCAGGATCTAACGCAATCGAATCAGCTACGGCAGGATCCAATACATCACAAACGAATACAAATCCGGCGGCACCTGTGCTGAATCTGTTGAAAGATAAGGTTGAAATAAAAGTCGGGGACAAATTTAATCCACTGGACTATATTGCTGGTATTGTGGATGATAAATCATCTCAGCAGTATTTATACCGCCAGATCATGGTTGATGGCGAATATAATACGGAGGCTGCCGGGACATATACACTTATATATACCGTTGCAGATGAGGATGGGAACGTCTCAGTTGGGAAGAAGCTGTATTTAACAGTAAAATAATGGTAACCAGAACGGAAGAGGGGCATGGCTATATGCAGTCAGTTTACACGGTTAGTATCATAATTCCGGTTTACAATTGCATCTCATGGATAGAGGCTGTGATACAGGATATACTGCATCAGACGTATCAGGATTTTGAGATCATTATTATTGATGATGGTTCTGACGACGGAGGAGGTCTTCTGTGTGACGGGTTTATGAGAATGGATCAAAGGATTTATGTTGTCCATACGGAAAATCATGGAGTATCCCATGCCAGAAATGAAGGCATAAAACGGGCAAGGGGCAGATATCTTTGGTTTGTAGATGCAGATGACAGGATAGAGCGGGAAAGTTTGTCTGCACTTGTATTTCTTTTTCTATCGCAAGAAAATGTGGATCTGGTTATTGGGAAATTTGAAAATGAGAGAAACCTCTGGCAGTCTGCGTTATCGGGTGTTGTGGATCAGAGCAGTTTTTTGGATGACTTTTCAAAATGTATTCATGGTTTTTACTACGGTGCATTATGGAATAAACTATATAAAAGAGAAATTATTCAAAATAACAATCTCTGGTTTCCCGAGGATCTATCATGGTGTGAAGATTATCTTTTTAATCTGGAGTATTACTCCCACTTGAAAAGAATGGTAGGTTATATATCCAGATCCGTATACATATATAAGACGAGGGAGAACAGCCTTGTTACGAAGGTTATGCTAGACCACCGCATTAAAGTGGAAAACCAGTGTCTGGAACGGCTTGGAAGATTTGCAGGGCAGAACACAAGGATACAACGGGCATATGAAGACCATTATGCGTATATGAAACATGCTCAATTGATTAACATGTACTGTGCAAAACAGGGATATAGTAAAGTAAAACATGTATGCATGAATAAGGAAGTAATGGAATTCTGGAAAGGTTACCGGAATCCTGAAAATTACCCTGTATACAGGATCATAAGCCTGCTTGCATCTGCAAATAGCAGCTTACTGATATACTTCTTTATATGTTTGAAAGAAAATTTAAAAGTCGGATTGAAAAAGAAAGCCTGTTTTATCCATAAAATAATTAGAAGGCCGGAATATCATAATTGATAAATGATTATGCTGCACTTGAAGGAGGATGACATGATAGATATACATACCCATATTTTACCGGAGACAGATGATGGGGCAGATTCTTTGACAGAGGCAGTGGAGATGCTGAAAGTATGCAAACAATCCGGTGTCACAGATGTAGTTCTGACGCCTCACGGAAATCTGGCTAAGATGTTCCCTGAAAGCCGTCAGGAGTCACTGGAAATTCAATTTAAAAAGTTAGAAAAAAAACTTGCAGAATTGAATATTCAAATAAATATTTACAAAGGTATGGAGGTATTTGCAGCATACAATCTGTATGATAAATTATCAGACGGATCGATATGGACACTGAACCGTTCTAAGTACCTGCTGACTGAATTTTCATTTAATACTGATCGGGAAATTCTTTTTGAACTGCTTGAGATAATTGAAAGCAAAGGATTAATTCCGGTAATTGCTCATCCGGAACGATATAAAGCAGTTCAAAAAAATCCACAGATTGCCTATGAGTGGAATCGGAGAGGTTATATTATTCAGATAAATAAAGGCAGTATAGCAGGCGTATTCGGACGTGTCGAAAAGGAAACGGCGCACCTCCTGCTAGATTGTAATCTGGCACAGATCATAGCCAGCGACTGTCATCACATTCACAGCAGGATGCCCGGATTGAAAAGTGTATACCGGTATATCAGCAGAAATTATTCAGAAGGCTATGCGCAGATTCTTTTAAATATTAATCCTGAAAGAATATTAAAGGATCAGCAGGTATTGATTATAAATCCAAGGGTACCAGGATAATATCTGTATTGATATAGCAAATTGTAACCGGGAAGGAGGGATATCTTATGAATTCAGAAAAACAGAAGTTAAATACTGTAATCGTGATTTTAATGGATATAATAGCTATTTCACTTAGTTTTTTTATTGCAAATTACATACGTTTTGGAGATTTCTTTGAGAGTGGAATAGAATTTGGCATTGGATCCTCAATAATGGTAATTGTGCTGGTTTATATAGGAATATACTTTTTACGCTCTTCTGGATTGCGTTTTTTTAGAAGAGGTGCCTGGCAGGAATTGATTTCTGTTCTTAGGGGAAATATTTACCTGACAGCTGTGATTATCGTGTTGCTTTTCCTGGTAAAAAAATCTTCTGACTTTTCCAGATTAATATTACTCTATTTTTTTATTGGTAATATTCTTCTAATGTTTATGTTCCGCATGTTTTATAAAATCTATTTAAACAGTATTTACAAGTACAGTAATCATAGTAAACGCCTGGTAGTTTTAACTGTGAAGGAGTGCGTACAGGAGGTTCTGGATAATCTGGAAGATGAGAGCATGTGGGATTACATTATCCAATCTCTGGTTCTGTGGGATGCAGGAGATGAGGAACTGGGTGAGAAAATCAGAGGAATTGAGATCACTGCCAATAGAAATAATCTGTTTGAATATGCAAAGCAGGCGGTTATGGATGAAGTATTTATTAATATGCCTTACAATGGAGGTATAGATCTTTATCCGATTATCGAAAATCTGGAGGATATGGGAGCTGTAGTGGATGTTAATATACAGGTTCTGGATAAAAGGCTGGCTGATCATAACAAGCAATGGCAGATTATGGGTGATTATTATGTCACTTCCTTTTATAAAAAAGCAATAGGACTGCGAATGGAAGTCGTTAAAAGATTAATTGATATAGCCGGTGCAATTGTTGGGCTGGTTTTTACCGGTATTTCAGTTATTTTCGTAGCACCATTTCTTCTTTTGGAGTCACCCGGACCGTTGTTCTTTACCCAGATCAGGATTGGTAAAAACGGACGTAGGTTTCGGATATACAAATTCCGTTCCATGTACGCAGATGCCGAACAAAGAAAGCAAGAGCTTTTAGAACAAAATGAAATGAGTGGGCTCATGTTTAAAATGAAAGATGACCCAAGAATTACGCGTGTGGGAAAATTCATCCGTAAAACCAGTATTGATGAACTTCCACAATTCTGGAATGTATTAAAAGGTGATATGAGCCTTATCGGAACCAGACCGCCTACGATTGATGAATTCGAAAAATATAAATGCCAGTACAAACGAAGATTAACACTTCGTCCGGGAATTACCGGATTGTGGCAGGTGAGCGGCAGAAGTAATATACAGGATTTCAAAGATGTATTAGCGTTGGATTTAAAATATATTGATACCTGGTCTCTGGGGCTGGATATAAAAATACTCTTTCAGACGGTTTATGTGGTGCTTTTTAGAAGAGGAGCAACATAAAGGAGAAGGCAGAAAAATTCTGTCTTCTCGCAGCAATTATGTTATATCAATACAACCGGTTTAATCAAATCCTTCGGCTTGTCTTTCATCAGCATTAACGCTTCTTCCACTTTATCAAATCCGTGGAAGGTGTGGGTAATCAGCTTACTGGTGTCCAATTTGCCTGTTTCGATTAAGGATGCCAGCTTTTCCATACGAAGTCTGCCGCCAGGCATCAGACCGCCTGCAATTGTCTTATGGCCCATGCCGCAGCCCCATTCAACTCTTGGGATTTTGATGTAATCACCTTCTCCAAGGTAATTTACATTTCCAATTCTTCCGCCTGGTTTAAGCATACGGATTGCCTGGTCAAAGGTATCTACATCGCCGCCGGCAATGACGATACGGTCTACGCCTTTTCCGTGGGTTTTTTCCATAATCTGTTCCACGATATCGCCTTCACGGTAATTCACAATTTCTGTCGCACCGTACTCTTTCGCAATCTGAATACAGTTTGGCCTGGAACCTACGGCATAGATGCGGGAGGCACCGCGAAGTGCAACACCGGCTACTGCCATAAGCCCTACAGGACCGATGCCAATGACAACTACTGTGTCACCAAACTGTACATCTGCCAATTCAACACCGTGAAAACCGGTGGGAACCATATCACAGAGCATACTGGCTGATGCCAGATCCATACCGGATGGAAGCAGGGCAAGATTTCCATCTGCATCATTTACGTGGAATAATTCACCGAACACGCCATCTTTAAAGTTAGAGAACTTCCATCCGGAAAGCATTCCGCCGGAATGCATGGAATATCCGCCCTGAGCCTCCAGGGAATTCCAATCCGGGGTGATTGCTGGAATAATTACTTTATCTCCCGGCTTAAAATCTTTTACCATAGAACCGGTCTCCACAACTTCACCAATTGCTTCATGGCCTAAGATCATATCATGCCTGTCTCCTAAAGCACCAGCCCAGACAGTATGGACATCCGAGGTACAGGGAGCGATGGCAAGTGGTTTACAGATTGCGTCCAGTGGGCCGCATTCAGGTGCCTGCTTCTCAATCCAGCCAGTATTTCCGATACCTAACATTGCAAAACCTCTCATAGTTTCTATCTC
>OATB01000812.1_pt1 | contig 15477 bp, 13 predicted proteins | sample 1494941 | NCBI WGS metagenome assembly OATB01 (sample SAMEA2579931, study PRJEB22360) | human gut metagenome | reverse complement strand
GATTATGTAGGTTTCCCCCCGCCGTGCGGGGGGAGCCCCCCCCCAGCCTCTGATCCTCATTCAGATGAAACAGTTCTAAATATTTTTGAAATAGATCATGCTTAAAATTTTTATAAAATGGTGAAACTGCGTCTGCGATCTGATCCGGTGAAAAACGCGGGTTAAATGTGAGTGCATTGGAGGTAAAACTGAGCCTTTCCTTGATTAAGGGATTTTTTAAACTTTTATCTGTTTCAAAATAAGTGATGGTTCCTTTTTGGTATTTTTGAAGTCCCATGATTGCTTTCAATAAAGTGGTTTTACCGGCGCCGTTCCTGCCGATCAACCCGGTAATTGTACCTGTTTTAATATCCAGATTGATGTCCGATAATTTAAAATCATTTTCATAAAAAAGGACCTCAAGGTCAGTTATAATCAGGGCAGATGATGTCATATTGATTCCTCCTTTATCAGTTCCTGAATGAGATTCATAATTTCTTCGTCACTAAAACTGACTGTTTTTGCGTAGTGATAAACATCTTTCAATTGTTCTTTCAGCTGTTTGCGATAGGAATTTTTTATAAAAGAAGCATCCAGTTCTGCGGCATACACGCCTTTCCCATTGATACTAATGGCAATTCCCGATTTACAAAGCTCTTCATAAGCTCTTTTTACCGTAATAATACCGATTTTACATTCCTTAGCCAGCATTCGAATGGAAGGAAGCTGGGTTCCAGGCGGAATCTTACCACTTAAGACCTGCTCTGTAACCTGTTCCCGTATCTGTTCATAAATTGGAATTTCAGAAATAGGTGAGATCATGATATTCAAAAGTATTCGCCTCCGTTCTTACCGTGACTATAACATAGACACAGTGCAAAGTCAATAATTTTATTTAAATTGACAACTGTCTTGTCACCTGTAAAGTTTTGTGGTATACTAATTCATCGAACCATATACAAAAGGGAGGTCAAGATGAACGAGAAGCAATTAAGAATCCAGGAATTAAAAAAGGAAAAAGATGCAGTGATCCTCGCACACTATTATGTGAATGATGAGGTGCAGGAAATTGCAGATTATGTGGGAGATTCTTATTATCTGAGTGAAATTGCCACCAAGATAAAAGAAAAAGTATTGGTACTTTGCGGTGTCCGCTTTATGGGAGAAAGCGCAAAGATTTTAAATCCGGATAAAGTGGTATTAATGCCGGATATGCAGGCAGACTGTCCTATGGCGCATATGGCGGATGCCCGGAAGATAGAGGAAATCCGCAGGAAATATGAGGATGTGGCTGTTGTCTGTTACGTAAATTCCACGGCTGAACTAAAGGTCCATTCTGATGTATGTGTGACCTCATCCAATGCTTTAAAAATAGTCAGGGCATTGCCGAATAAAAACATTTTCTTTATACCGGATCAGCATCTTGGAACTTATGTAGCCTCCCAGGTGCCAGAAAAAAATATTATATTTAACAATGGTTATTGTCCGGTTCACGCAAGAATCACTGTGGAAGAGATCAGGGAGGCGAAAAATGCCCACCCGAAAGCTAAAATTCTGGTTCATCCCGAATGTCAGGCTTCGGTTACTGAAATGGCTGATTATGCAGGAAGTACATCAGGGATCATTGAATATGCTGCCAAAGATGCTGCTTCTGAATTTATCATTGTAACAGAAAAAGGCGTATTATATGAATTGCAGCGCCAAAACCCTGAGAAGAAATTTTATCTTGTAAATGAAACCCAATGCTGTCCGGATATGAAAAAAATTAATTTGGACAATATTATTCGGGCAATGGAAACAGGAACCCCTTCCATTGAACTGGAAGAAACATTTATAAACCAGGCCCATGCACCGCTGAAGAAGATGCTGGAGCTTGCGAAGTAAGGAAGAAGATGGAGCATTATGAAAAAAAATGTAGATGTCCTCATTGTTGGAACCGGAGTAGCCGGATTATTTAGTGCATTGAATCTGCCGGATTATCTGGAGATTCTGATGATTACAAAAGCCGGATTAGAAGAGAGCGATTCTTTTTTGGCACAGGGCGGAATCTGTGTTCTGAAAAACGAAAATGATTTTGACAGCTATTTTGAAGATACTATGAAAGCTGGCCATTACGAGAATACCAGAGAATCGGTAGAAATTATGATCCGTTCGTCCAGGGAAATCATTTCTGATTTACTGCGGTATGATGTGGAATTTGAAACAGAGGAAGGGAAACTTCGCTATACAAGAGAAGGTGCCCATTCCACGCCAAGGATATTGTATCACGAAGATGTAACAGGTAAAGAGATTACCGGTAAGCTGTTAAAGCAGGTTTTGGATAAGAAGAATATTACAATTATGGAACATACAGCCATGACAGATATTTTAAGCCACAATAATGATTGTTATGGTGTTATAATAGAAATGGAAAATGGGCAGGAAACTGCAGTGATGGCACATGATATTGTGCTTGCCTGTGGAGGTGTGGGCGGCCGCTATCAGCATTCCACAAATTATCCCCATTTAACCGGAGACGCCCTTACTGTTGCCGACAAGCATGGTGTCCGTCTTAAGAATTTAGATTACATACAGATTCATCCTACAACACTGTATTCTACCAAACCAGGCAGAAGATTTCTGATCTCTGAATCTGTCCGGGGAGAAGGGGCAGTTTTGTATAACAAAGCGGGTGAGCGTTTTGTCAATGAACTGCTGCCAAGGGATCTGCTTACAAAGGAGATCTACAGGCAGATGGAAAAGGATGGTACGCCCTATGTTTTATTATCTATGCAGACCATCCGGGAGATCGATGTGACCAAACGGTTCCCGAACATTTACAGGCACTGTCTGGAAGAAGGCTTTGATATTACAAGGGAATGTATTCCGGTTGTACCGGCACAGCATTATTTTATGGGTGGAATTGATGTGGATCTGGACAGCCGTACCTCTATGGAGCATTTGTATGCTGTGGGAGAAACGAGCTGCAATGGTGTCCATGGTAAAAACCGCCTTGCCAGCAATTCATTATTAGAAAGCCTTGTCTTTGCAAAAAGGGCCGCCAAGGACATTTTAAGCAATCGGTTAAAGGAGAAAAAGATATCATGAATCAAATTACAACAAAATTAAATGTAGACAATCTTATCATGCAGGCATTGCGTGAAGATATTACCAGCGAAGATATTACTACGAACGCAGTAATGCGTGAGAGCAAACCCGGGAAAGCAGATCTGATCTGTAAACAGGATGGAGTAATTGCAGGGCTGGATGTATTTGCCAGGGTATTTGCCTTATTAGATGACAGTGTTAAGGTAGAAAAGTTCTTTGAAGATGGAGATAAAGTTAAAAATGGAGATCTTCTGGCTATCGTTACGGGAGATATCCGGGTACTGCTTTCCGGAGAGAGAACGGCTTTGAATTATTTACAGCGCATGAGCGGTATTGCAACCTATACAAGAAATGTGGCAGATCTTTTAAAGGGCAGCAAGACCAAATTATTGGACACCCGCAAGACAACTCCAAATATGCGTGTCTTTGAAAAATATGCGGTAAAGGTAGGCGGCGGATATAATCACCGTTATAATCTTTCCGATGGAATCCTCATTAAAGATAATCATATCGGAGCAGCAGGCGGTGTTAAAGAAGCGATTCAAATGGCTAAGGAATACGCACCATTTGTCAGAAAGATTGAAGTAGAGGTAGAAAATCTGGAGATGTTAGAAGAAGCCCTGGAAGCAGGTGCGGATATCATTATGCTGGATAATATGACTACGGAAACCATGAAAAAAGCAGTGGAAATGGTAGGCGGCAGAGCTGAGACCGAATGCTCCGGTAATGTCACAAAAGAAAATATTAAAAATATAATTGAGGTAGGTGTAGATTACGTATCAAGCGGTGCACTGACTCATTCCGCACCTATTTTGGATGTATCTTTAAAAAATCTTCACGCTGTGTAAGTAAAATAGAAAACGCAGGAAGCATGTCTGGTATGCCTCCTGCATTTTTTGTGCCTTAGAGCGTGTTTTAAACACGCTCTAAAGGCTGGTACCAAAATCTATCACAATTTCCTGTCCGGTAATAGCCTTTGATTCGTCACTGGCGAGAAAGAGTACTGCGTTTGCTACATCCTGAGGCTGGCAGACCGGAAGCTTCATATCGGTATGTTTCGCCATGGCACCAAGCATATCCATATCTAAAGCAGAATTTGCTGCACTGGCTCCCATAGGAGTAGCCACGGAACCGGGACACAGGGCATTGCAGCGAATTCCTTCAGATGCACACCGAAGGGCCGTATGTCTGGTGATACCCAGGATTGCTGCTTTTGATGCAACATATGCTGCTCCGCCTCCGCCATTCACTCCGGCGATGGAAGCAACATTTACAATGGAACCGGATTTATGTTCTAACATGACATTTAACACAGAGCGGATGCATTGAATGGTACCCTTTGCGTTGATATTGATAACCCGGTCTAATTCCGCATCCTGAACACGGTCCACCGGCAGCAGTCCGGTATCAAGGACGCCAGCATTATTTACAAGAATATCTATCGTTCCAAATTTGTCTATGGTTTCCTGGACAAGTGCCTGAAAGCTATCCGGATTTGAGATGTCGCTGGGAATGGAAAGTACGGATCCTCCTGCCAGCCTGATTTTCTCTGCAACCATATCCAATTGCTCTTTTCTGCGGGCGGTGATTACAACATTTGCTCCTTCGGCAGCGAAAAGCAAAGCCGCAGCTTCTCCGATTCCTGAATTACCTCCTGTAATGACAGCAGTTTTATTTTCTAAGCGTTTCATATAAATGCTCCTCTCTGAATATAGTAATGATTATTGTTATTAAATGTATCATAACGCTTAATTCTTCATATGTCAATGGATAAGTGGGTGTTTTAAACGAACTATGCAAACGAACTTTGCAGGAACGAATTTTGCATGTAATAAACAATAGCATTTCCTTTAATTCTAAAGTATAATTAAATACTGTGATGACAAATGAGAAAGGGGAAAACTCATGATAGAAGTGTTTCAAAAATTAACAGATGAATATGCAGATCAACACCATTTTAGTGGAACCTGCATGCTGAAATCGGCAGACGAAGTTCTGTTTGCGGGAGCATATGGGTATGCAAACCGGGCATTTAAAGTTAAAAATAAATTAGATACAAGATTTGATACGGCATCGGTGACGAAGACATTTACAGCCGCAGCGATTCTGCAGTTGATAGATAAAGGATTACTGAATCTAGACAGCAGGATACATGACTTTGTAGATCTGGCAGGAACGAAAATCCCTGAGGATGTCAGAATTGAACATTTGCTTAACCACACTTCTGGAATTGCAGATGATGCAGATGAAGAGGCGGGAGAAGATTATTTGCTGTTATTCTTGGCAAGCCCTAACTATGCTATTCGGAACTGTCGGGATTTCCTGCCGAATTTTGTTTATAAAGAACCATATTTCAGGGCAGGCACAAATATGAGATATAATAACTGCGCGTTTATATTGTTAGGGCTTGTAATTGAAGCGATTACAAAACAAAACTACCGGGAATATGTTGAACATAATATTTTTGAGAAGGCAGGGATGAAAAACACCAAATTTTGTGCAATGGATGAAATATGTGAAAATACGGCGGAAGGATATGGAGATATATTTTTGCCTAATGAATCAGGGGAAGAAATCTGGTATGGGTTCAAAAAGAACATTTACAGTTATCCGCCTGTGGGTTCTGCTGACAGCGGTGCTTATACAACGGTAGAAGACCTGGACAGGTTTCTGAGAAGTGTGAAAGCTAATATCCTGCTATCGCCGGACTATTCTAAGATGATACTGCAGCCCCACTGTAATTTTACAAAAAAGTCCCAATGGAATGCAGTGACAGACACAAGGGTCAGAATGGGATATGCATTTGAGTTTCTGGAAATTAAGAATGAGTTATTCTGTATTTATAAGGAAGGCATCAATGAAGGAGTTTCAGCAATGTTTTCCTATTATCCCAAAGCTGATCTAACCTTAAGTATACTTTCTAATCAGAATTGTGATGTGTGGAAAATGCACAGAGACATGCAGACGGAGATTTACCACAGATTTTATCATGCATAGAATCTGACTCTATGCATGATATATGGACTAAAGTTTTTGTATGATATAAGTAATTACATTGGTGTTAATCTTAACCTTGAGATCTTCTCTGGGAACTATATAAGATTGAGCGGATATCAGTATTCATTTTTCATCTCCGGAAGGTTTATCAGCCTTTTCTATTATTTTATAACAATTCGTATTCAATAATCTCGTAAAGAATAATCTTGCATTTTCTGGTGTCCGATAGTGGTGCATACCTGAAAATGCAAGAGAAAGATCGTCTATCTGTTCCATTGCATTTTTACAGCTGATCAGAAGCCTTTCAGGAAGTACCTGAAGGGAAGTATATTCCATATTTTGCGGATTCAGCCGGTGAGTCTGAATGGCATAGGGGATACGTTTCTGGCAACGGCAGAAGCCTTCTTTTCCAAGCTCACAATACTCATCCAGAAATGCTGCCATCTTTTTTCGAATACGTGTCAGCCTCTGGCGGTATGCCTCCGGGGTGATATTCAGGATTTCTCCTGCTATTTTGCTGTCGGCTTTGAACATGGTTCCAAGTATGAAAATACAACGGCTTTCCTGGTCCAGACACTGCAGCATTACATTTGTACAGGATAATTTAAGTTCCTGTTCTAACAATGGCTGATCGATTCTTTGTTCAGGATCAGGTATGTCATCTGCGGCACCGTTTCTGATATCATTACCATAGAATTCAAAACTGAGAGGCCTTGTTGCAAACATACTCTTTTTATAGTTCTTCAGATGATTTACAGCAATGCGGAAAGCCCAGGTGGAAAAGGTGCTTTCTTTACGAAAAGTATCCAGATGGGTCATGATACGGATCGTGATTTCCGAAACCGCATCTTCCGCGTCCGGGATTGTGCCCAGCATTCTTAATGCCAGGTTAAAGATCAGGTCCTGTACCGAGAGAAGGAGGTATTCCATAGCGTTTTTATCGCCAGCTACAGCCTGATCGATGAATTGATTCAGTTCATCATTGGTGCAGTCTTTGCCAGATTGATTGTGATACAGATTATGTGGTGTATTTTCCATAATATTCTCCGTTGTATTTTATTCCCGCAAGCAGCCAGGTAGGCAAACATGACGGCGGGTTTACTTGGTGAATGCCGCCATGGCCAAATACAATGCTTACTGCAGCATAGTTGACCGGGAACGGATGCAGTACCCGTTTAAAACAGTATAGCACAGACAATGTTCCCAAGAAAGTAGAAATACGAAGAGATCAGTCGTAGAAACAGTCAGCAAGCGGTCATATGTGCAGTTTATAAGAAGTCATATAAGCAGTCATACGTGCAGTTTAAAAAGTCATGTCATATAGAAGTAATATGGGCAGTTACAAAATCAATCATATAGCAGTCATTAATTAATCCATGAAATCAGTTAAAAAAGGCTTGACTCTCCCCTTACAGGAGCATATATCCTTACTTTTGCAACCAGATCACCACCCTGGAAATGAGGTGGTATTCAGCATGAAAATGAGTCCAGATGGCGTGGATAACTATTCAGGCATGATATGGCGGAAGTGATGCATAGGAAAGGAGAAGCAATGGGAAATGTAATTGAAGTAAAGCATCTGAATAAAAGTTTTGGAGAGAAAACGGCAGTGAAAGACCTTTCATTTTCCGTAGGAAGAGGAGAAGTATTTGGATTACTGGGACATAATGGAGCCGGGAAAAGTACAACAATTGATTGTATGCTGGGATTGAAATCTTTTTCGAAAGGTGAGGTTCGTATTCTGGGAATGGACCCGTTAAAAAAGAGGAAAGAATTATTTGAACGGGTGGGTGTTCAGCTGCAGCATACCTCATATCAGGATAAGATTAAGGTGGGGGAGTTATGTGAAGAGAATGCAGTTCTCTATAAAAAGCCGGGAAATTACCAGGATCTGTTGGAACAGTTTGGACTATTAAAATGTAAAAACCAATACGTATCTACCTTGTCGGGAGGAGAGAGACAGAAACTCTCAGTTTTATTAGCACTGCTTCCCAGACCGGATGTGATTTTCCTGGATGAACTGACTACAGGATTAGACACATTGGCTAGAAGAGAGGTCTGGCACCAGCTGATGAAACTGAAAAAAATGGGCGTATCCATATTTCTGACTTCCCACTATATGGATGAAGTAGAAGCTCTTTGTGATCACATCTGTATCATTAAAGAAGGGAAAAAGGTGGTATGGGGTTCGGTGAAAGAAGTGATTGACAAAAGTCCGTATGATAATCTGGAAGAAGCTTATCTTTGGTTTATGGGAGAGGAGGAAATAAAATGAAACGATTTTTGACATTGCTGAAAATAGAGGGGAAGATCGCAGTCAGAGGGATAGACGGTGTATTCTTTGGTATTCTGATGCCCATTGGGATAGCCGTGTTAATAGGATTTATCTGTGGAGACAAGCCTGCTTATGAGGGAGCCTCCTATTCTTTCCTGGAGGCATCATTTCCGGCACTGATCACAGTGGGCATCTGTGCAACGGCATTTATGGGGATTCCACTTGGGCTTTCGGATTACCGGGATAAAAAGATATTAAAACACTTTTTTGTTACACCAGTGAGTCCCATGCTTCTATTGATGGTACAGGTAGCCATTAATTTCCTGAATTCCATTGTCTCTGCTACCGCTATTTTACTGGTGATGAAATTTGTATTCGGATATCAGATGAGAGGCTCCAAAACAGGCTTTTTATTTGCCTATATTCTTGTACTGATATCCATGTATGCTCTTGGAATGATGCTGGCCAGTCTCTGCAAAAACCTTAAAATAGCCAATCTCGTCTGTACGCTGGTTTATTTTCCGATGCTGTTTCTCTCAGGTGCTACAATTCCTTATGAGATACTGCCTCTGGCATTGCAGAAAGCAGCCAACATACTGCCTTTGACACAGGGGATTAAGTTACTGAAGGGGTTTGCAATGGGAGTAGAAAATACGGAAATCTTAATACCCAGCGTGGTTATGATTGTGGCAGCTGTTGTTGGCATATGGATTTCCATTAAAAAATTCCGATGGGAGTAATGCATTTATTGTACTTATAATAATTTATATTTGTCTATATTTGTTCAGAAGGTATCAAACTGATAGCTTGTATGTCGAAATTCTCATTATATTCTTAAATTGTGTCTCATATACTATAGCAGAACCAATGTTTAGGAGTGGCATATGAGTGAGAAACAAACAAATCAGAATGTTGGCAGAGAATCAGAGCCGAGCCCGGATAAAGAGACTAAATTCCATCAATACAGAGGAATCGGCATTCTGCTTTTGTGCGCAGTTCTCGTAATGGGGGGAATTTACAGTTTTGGAGGTATCACCCTGCAGACTGCAGGGAGCAGCAGAGTAGGCAGCCGGGAGCTTCCGATTTACTGTGTGGATACTCCGAAAAACCAGGTTGCACTGTCATTTGATGCTGCCTGGGGAAATGAAGATACACAGGAGATATTGGATATTCTGGCAAAACATAACGTACATGTTACATTTTTCATGACAGGCGGATGGGTGGATTCTTTTCCGGATGATGTAAAACGAATTGCTGCAGCAGGCCATGATCTGGGAAATCACAGTGAAAATCATAAAAATATGAGTCAGTTGAGTGATGAACAGTGCAAACAGGAAATTATGAAAGTACACGATAAAGTAAAAGCACTGACGGGAATCGAAATGCAGTTGTTTCGACCGCCTTATGGAGACTACGATAATCATGTGATAAAAGATGCTTATGAATGTGGTTATTTTCCGGTGCAATGGAGCGTTGACAGCTTGGACTGGAAGGATTACGGTGTGGAGAATATCATCCAGACTGTTACTCAGAACAAAGCCCTGGACAAAGGAGCAATTATCCTGATGCACAATGGTGCTAAATATACAGCACAGGCGCTGGATACTATCATTACCGGGCTTCAGGATAAAGGATATGAAATTGTACCAATATCCCAGTTGGTCTATACGGATAAATACCATATGGATCAGGCAGGGAAACAGATCAGTGATGGAGCACAGAATGGCAATAGTGTTGATACAAAGTCCAGCCGTCAGTAACAGGCAGCAAAAGCCGGGCAGACCTAATTAAAGTAGGCTGTCCGGCTTAAATTCTGTTATTTCCCACTACTCATGAAGGAGTATATGCTTTTAATTATAAATAGTATGTGGGATGGATTTTTGTACTTTTGGGGTACCATATATGGCGGCAGGGGTATGAAAAGGGAAGAAAAATATTGAGGTTTTAAATAGATCATGCTATACTTATCACCGTAAATACCATCTTTTTAGCGAGGAGGGATATGATGAAATTTACAAAGATGCACGGAATCGGCAATGATTATGTATATGTAAACTGCTTTCAGGAGCAGGTGGCTGATCCGGGCAGGACGGCAGTATTTGTCAGTGACAGACACTTTGGAATTGGTTCAGATGGATTGATATTGATTAAACCTTCTGATAAAGCTGATTTTACGATGGAAATGTATAACGCAGACGGCTCTCAGGGCGCAATGTGTGGAAATGGAATACGGTGCGTTGCAAAATATGTGTATGATTATGGTTTGACAGATCAGACAGATATCAGCATAGAAACGAAAAGCGGAATTAAATATCTGCATCTCACAGTAGAACAGGGTAAGGTGGCTTTTGTTAAAGTAGATATGGGGGCTCCAATACTGGAACCTGGTAAAATACCGGTTATTTCCCAGAAAGATAGAGTGGTGGATGAGCCGGTTACCGTGGATGGTAAGAACTATCATATGACAGCAGTATCTATGGGGAATCCACATACCATAGTTTATGTGGAGGATGTAAAGGGAATGAAGATCGAAGAAATCGGTCCCGGTTTTGAGAATCATCCCTGTTTTCCTGATCGGGTAAATACAGAATTTGTTCGGATTATAGACAGGCATACTGCAGAGATGCGTGTATGGGAAAGAGGTTCCGGAGAAACGCTTGCCTGCGGTACCGGTGCCTGTGCGGTAGCAGTGGCATCCATTTTAAATGGATATACGGAGGATGAGGTTACTGTAAAGCTGTTAGGCGGAGATTTGAAAATTGAGTGGGACCAAAAAGCAAACCGTGTATATATGACAGGACCTGCGACGGTTGTATTTGACGGGGAAATCATTTTACCGGAAGAATCTTCCGGAATCAGTTCTAAATCATGAGAATACAAACCTGGAACCATAGATAAAGTAACATGTATTAAGCGAGGAGGCCGCTATGTTTAAAATTAATGATAATTATTTAAAATTACCGGGAAGTTATCTGTTTTCTACAATAGGAAAAAAAGTTGCAGCATTTACGGAAGCAAATCCGGATAAGAATATAATCCGGCTGGGGATTGGTGATGTTACTCAGCCTTTGGCACCGAATATTATCACAGCTCTGCATAGTGCAGTTGATGAGATGGCAGATGCTAAAACCTTTCATGGCTATGCTCCTGATCTTGGCTATGAATTTTTAAGAAGTGCCATTGCAAAAAATGATTACGCAGACAGAGGCTGCAGCATAGCGGCAGATGAAATATTTGTTTCGGACGGTGCAAAGTGCGATTCCGGCAATATACAGGAAATATTTAGCGTAGACAATAAGATTGCCGTATGTGATCCGGTATATCCTGTTTATGTAGATACTAATGTAATGGCGGGAAGAACCGGAACATATGATGCCGGGACGGAGACCTGCAGTGATGTAATCTATATGCCGTGTACAGCCGATAATAATTTTGCACCGGAACTTCCGAAAGAGACGCCGGATATCATCTATCTTTGTTTTCCAAATAATCCCACGGGATCTACGGTGACAAAAGATCAGTTACAGGTCTGGGTAGACTATGCAAATAAAGAAGGTGCCGTGATTATATACGATGCAGCTTATGAAGCATATATTTCAGAAGAAAATGTGCCCCATTCTATCTATGAATGTGAAGGTGCCAGAACCTGTGCAATTGAACTCCGCAGTTTTTCGAAAAATGCCGGATTCACTGGGACACGCCTTGGTTTTACGGTAATCCCAAAAGAATTAAAAGCCGGAGATGTATCTCTTCATTCACTGTGGGCAAGACGGCACGGCACCAAATATAACGGAGCACCCTATATCATCCAGAGGGCTGGAGAAGCTGTTTATACGCCTCAGGGAAAAGAACAGTTAAAACAGCAGGTTGCATACTATATGAATAATGCGAAAGTGATCTTTGATGGCTTAAAGGATGCAGGTTATACCGTATCCGGTGGTGTCAATGCGCCATATATCTGGCTCCAGACGCCAAAGGGCATGACTTCCTGGGAATTCTTTGATTATCTGCTCGAAAAAGCAAACGTGGTTGGAACACCTGGATCCGGATTTGGACCTAGCGGAGAGGGATATTTCCGCCTCACTGCATTTGGAAGCTATGAAAATACAGTGGCGGCTATTGACAGAATTAAGAAAATGTAAGAATGCATATGACTGGTCTTAAGAAGGGTAAATGTAGAAACACGCTTAAGACAAGCAGTGGAAAAAGCGCATATTGTAATGTAAGAGTTGAATAAGATTTACGGGTAGAGGCGTACATTTGTATGTCTCTATTTTATTACAAATACAAAACAGGGATATGGACAATATTACCAATTAGACCAGAATAATTACCAACTAGACGAGAATAGCTACCAGTTAGTCAATAATGGTTGAGAATTTGATTTAAATGTGATATATATTTAGGCATAATGTATAATTTTAATAATATACTGTGAACTTTTTGTGAAAATATAGGAAGAAGGGAGAAGAGTAAGATATTACTATTTGGCCATACCAGATTCATATTAGCAAGAAATATGTTCAATGAAACTACCAAAGAGAAAAGGGAGAATATCGATGAAGAGAAAGATGAAAATTCAGGCAAAAAAGTAGTAAGTAGCTGTTTGGTGTTCGCAATGATGTGTCAGTTGGTTGGCAGTAATAATATGATGATCGCAAGTGCAGAAAATGAAACCGATGCAGAAACAAAAACCTATATTGTTATGGCAGACAGTTCGAAAGAGTTCAACGACGTTACCAGCAGAGCATTTAGTATTTCAGAAGAAGATTCAGAATTAGCGGATAATAATATTGCGGTGATGGAGTTATCAGCTGATGAAGCTGAAGCATTGCAGCAAAAGGATGGGCTGATTGTGGAAGAAGATATCATAATTTCTGCAAATTCACTGGAAGAAGAGATTGTCACAGAAGGAACAGAAGCAGAAACGGTTCTTACTGAGAGTGAAGAAGAAAGCCAAACTGTAACAGAGGTAACAGAAGAGACTGAAATTAATGAAAAGTCAACAGAGAGCACAGAAACGATTGAAAATACAGAGAATCTTACGCTAGAAGATACCGAAGAGACAGAAACAGAGGATTTAGATAAAGCAAAAAGAATGGAATACAAGCTTAAATTGCGGGAAGCAAGGAACAATGCAGGTGAAACGGAAGTTGAAGCTGATTGGAACTTACAGGCAATTAATGCAGATGAAGTTAATACAAATGCAAGAAGTATTGTTAAAGTGAAAGTAGCTTTATTGGATTCAGGGGTAGACTATAGTGAAGGGATTGATCTGGGTGATAGCATTAATTTCGTTGAAGAAGAAGATTATGTAGTTCCGATGTATCAGGATCTAACAGGTCATGGTACGGGAATAGCATCTATTATCTGTGCAAATGGGGAAGGCGGAATCAAAGGAGTTAATCCAAACGTAGATTTATATTCGGTAAAAGTGTTAGATGGTGAAAATAAAGCACCTTTGAGTAGAATTATAAAAGGTATTTACTGGTGTATCGACAATGACGTGAATATTATTAATATGAGTTTCGGAACATCCACATATTCAAATGCTATGAAAAAGGCAGTAGAAGATGCGTATGATGCAGGTATATTAATGGTTGGAGCATCTGGAAATAACGCTGCTAAAGTGGAATATCCAGCAGCATTTAAAGAAGTAATGGCGGTAGCATCTACTAACACTGAAGCAGAGATTAGTTCATTCAGCAACACAGGAAAAGAATTGGATATTGCTGCGCCGGGAGAAAAGATTCGAACTTCATCTTTTTTTGGCGGCTCAACTATAACGCATGGTACAAGTATTGCAGTTCCACATGTGGTAGGGGTAGCATCTTTGCTTTGGGAAAAAGATTTATCAAAATCTCATGAATTTATTCGACAATTGATAGATTCTACCTCTAAAAACGTTTCGAATTCAGATGTGTGTGGACTGATTGATGGAGAGTATGCAATGAGTATGTATGAAACTTTTGCTGAAAACTTTAAGGATTTAAGTATAGCAGGAGAAGAGATTATCCCAGAAAATACGGATAAGCCTGATACTTTTGAAGAAATTAATGATGATGAGACGTATGTGGAAGGTAGATGGGATGGAGGAACCCATCAGTCGGTGATTGATAAAGAGCAAGCTGAGGGCAAATTTGAATTAGATACTAAGGCTATTGCTATTATAAAAATGGGTGCAATATATCCTGATAAATCGGAAGTTAAAATAGGCGGATATGGTAATTTTCCTGAGTATCATGGAGGTGTTAAATGGGATAAGGTGCCGGGCAAGGAAGTTGTCCCTGTCAATTTTGTATCCTGCTATCTGTTTTTAACAAGGATAGCGCTTAGGGGTGGGGATACTTCCGTTTTTAAAAGAGTGCCGATAGGAATGGATGCGAGGATATGTAATAAAATCAAATCTAAAATTACTGCTACAAAATTTGGGGATATGCCTTGGAGCCAGATTCTTGCCCAATATGGCAACACAAAAGCAAACCGCAAATACTTCCTATTTGGAGTTGCGATACACCTTGTTTCCGATTCCTTTGCCCATAGGATTTGGTATAAGAATAATGGTGTAGTAGGGAAATTTATAAGCCATGATGATAAAAATTACCCAGATAAACCAAATAGAGCAGACGATCCTAAGGTAGCTCCAAACAGGATTAAAGTGGTCAGGGAGGCTGTATCGTGGGCTCTTTTAGATGCTGCAGAACCTAGTATTGCGGGCGATTACGAGGATATTGCATGGGCATTGGATCTATTTAATAATACATTTGCCAGACAAAATTTATATCAATGTTTCATTGATATTGCGGGAAGTGAATTGCAATTAGCGGAAGACCAATGTGACGTTAAAAAAATTAAAAATGCGACACATACCACAAAGTAAAAAAGTTGAAATAAATTTAAAAAAGGAGAAATGCGATATGAAGAAAATAAAAAAAGTCCTGCTTGCCTCTGTTATCATGATATTAATGATGGCATTCTTACCCATGAATACTATGGCAGCAAAAAGCAAGATTATTCCGAATAACAAGACTGGGATACCGGATAAAGTGTTGTACCAAACAATACTGAAAAAGCTGGGGAAAAGGAAAAGCTTTACAGAAGAGGATGCGGCTAAAATAAAGCGGTTAAATGCCCATAAT
>OATB01000810.1_pt1 | contig 15522 bp, 15 predicted proteins | sample 1494941 | NCBI WGS metagenome assembly OATB01 (sample SAMEA2579931, study PRJEB22360) | human gut metagenome | reverse complement strand
TTCTGCCCTCCGTACTGGTCTCACATACTTCCAGAACCTCTCCGGATCATGATAGAAATATATCATTCTGCCTGGAGAAGTATCATAGCAATAACCCGTTCCTGTAAAATCAAAGGATGCCATTGCATTTTCCACTGATTCCTCCACACTTTGTTTTTCCTGCTCATAGTCAAACGGTCCATGTTCAAAAACAATATACTCTGCTTCCGGAACATCAATCATAAGCATTTGCGGCGGTACCTCTCCATTATAGTCCAAAGGAAGGCGCACACCATAGCACTCTGTACGGGGAATATTCCAGTCGCAGAGCCTGCCCATGGGGTCATTCATATATGCCATAATCTGGCCGCTGCTGCTGTTTGATTCACTTCCTCCGTCATCATCCAGCTTGCCCTTGATGCTATCCAGTAAACCGCAGATTGTATCGCAGTCCTGTCCTGGAACCAGGCTTTGCTTTTGCCAAAAATCCCAATACCCGTTACTCTCATAGTTTTTAATGTGCAAAAATTTGTGTGCCGGAATGGTTACAAAGTAAATTTTTATTTCTCCTGTCGATTTTAACATACCAATTTCTCCTAATCCTAAAAAGTAGCGGTCAAAAAGGGTAATTTTTGTACGAAGTACAACCGGCCTGGGGATTTTTCGATATTCACTGGGCGTAAAACCATACGTTCTCTTGAACGCTCTGGTAAACGCTTCGTGAGATGAAAACCCATAATCAAAAGCTATATCCAGGAAGCTCTTTTCACTGTCCCGCACCGCTATAAGCGCAAAGGCTAATCTTCTAAGACGCAGATAATCCCTGAATTGCATTCCTGATATTTCTTTAAATTTTCTTGTTGTATGGAATTCGGAATACCCCAGCCTGCGGGACAGATAGCTCAGAGTCAATGCTTCATCATTACAATTTTTAATACATTTGTCAATCTCATCCACAATTATTTGAATTTGCTTCTTCCACTCGTACATTCGTCTGTTCACCTCGTTTCAACCACCCTAAATGTATTATAGAGAAATATTTAGTTTACCGCTTGATTTTACTTGCTCTCTGTTATACCCTTCCCAGGCTGCTTGGATCAACATAAGAATTTGTGTGTTAAATACTGATAGAGAAATCAATTTTTAGTTTTTGTATAGCACAATTTTTAATCTGACACATATTATAAATGGATGAAAAATATGGAGTTTTCCTTAATGAAGAATTGTACCAACCTTTATTTTCTGTCTTCCATAGCCTGTCAGCTCTCTGAATGTCTGTCCGAAAAAGAAATTGCCGTACTGGCTGCTGACCTGGCAACAGTCGGTTGCATGTTGTCGTCTATACTAAGCCACAAAGTCGCAAATACCCCGTTAGACTCAGCTTCCGCCGCTTCAAATATTGCTGCTGATGTGGAAGAAATTAATACATCTGTATTTTCATCTTTCGAGCAGTAGTGCAGCTGAAACGAAAAAGTATATCGAAGAACTGGAAGCAGATATTATGCCAATTGACAATTTAATCTGTTTTGCAGAATCAGAAGCCGGAACTCAGGTTTTTGGCGCAGATACTGCTAAGAATGTAGCTGCCATTCTTGAAAAGAAAGATTTCCTTCTATTATAATGTGTTTTCGGGAGAGTGTACAAGCACTCTCCCGAAAATTATGTTAAAATTCTTTTTTCATCCATATATGAGGACAGCCTTCTTCTTCATCCTCTTCCCCATATTGAGCAAACCCTAATTTCTGATAGAAATTACTTACTCTGGTTTGTGCATGAAGGTAAATTCTATGCCCGCCCTGATCAAACACATATTTTTCAGCTTCTTTAATTAATTCCGCCCCAATATTCTTACCTCTGTAATCTTTGAGTACCGCCAAACGTCCGATACAGTAGGCATTTTCTTCATGACCATGATCTTTAAATACCCGGCAAGTTGCAATTGGGAATGCTTTTTCATTGTATATTACAATATGTGCTGCTTCAAGATCAATTTCATCAAATTCATTTCTAAAGCCTTGTTCTTCCATAAAAACAGCCTTTCTTATTGCTTTTGCATCTGTTGGCAAACCATCCTTATAAATCCTCGTAACCATATGTTACATTTCCTTTCTTATTGTTATTATTGTTTGTTATTGTTATCGTTAGCTGTTGTTATTGTTGTTGTTACCGTTAGCTGTTGTTATTGTTGTTGTTGTCGTTGTCATTGTTGTCGTTGTTATTGTTGTCGTTGTCATTGTTGTCATTGTTGTCATTTTTGTCGTTGTCGTTGTCATTATCGTTGTTGTTTTTGTTTCTTGCTATATTTCAACCAGAGTACACGGAAAATATACAACATTAATAATACGCCCCAGGAACCCGCTTCCGCATATGCAATAATCATATTTCCACACAGTCCAACAAAACCATATGAGAATACAATTCGTGAGATCAATGCAATTGCGCCCGCTATACTTGAAAACAGCACATCCCCGATTCCTTCTATGTAACCTCTTATCGACATGGCAATTCCGTAAACTGCATAAAAGCTTGCAATTTTCCGAAAGAAGTCCTTGCCAATTTCTGTAGCTTCACGGCTAACCCCAAACATGGCAATCAGATATCCACCGGTCGTAACCACCAGCCACGTCAACACTAGAGATACGCACAACATAATGGCAGTTCCAATACATACAATCTTTGGAATTTGTTTTCTTTTTCCTGCTCCAAAATTCTGTGCAACGATGGTCGCTATTCCCGATCCAAGATTAATAATTGGCAGCAGTATCATGGTATCCACACGATATGCGGTGGTAATTGCAGCCACAGTCTGTGTTCCGAAACCGTTCATAAAGTTCTGAAGTATAAGCCCTCCGCAAGAGCTGATACAGGATTGAATCATGGGCGGTATGCCAAAATGAATCCCTTCTCTTAAGACAATTCGATCCAGCGACCATTTTTTTATGGAAAAACACAGGCAGGGATATTTCTTTACACTGTATATAACAATAAAAATTGTCATGACGGTCTGGGAAATCACCGTAGCTGCCGCTGCACCAATAACGCCCCAATGGAAAACAGCCACGAATACAATATCTAATATAACATTCACAATAGAAGAACACAAAACAGCCCCAAACGGCGCACGGCTATTTCCGATTCCCCGAAGTGCGGCAGCATAGACATTATAAACGGCAAGGATCGGTATTCCAATCAATATGATCTGCAAATAATCCGCTGCCATTCGGATGGTATCCGGTGTCGTATTTAACATGCGAAGCAACGGATAGGCTCCTGCCATACCAATTACCGGAACAAGTATAAAAATACCTCCGGCTAAAACAGAAAAAACCGAAATTATTTTTGATATATGCTCCTTTTTCCCTGCACCAAATTTCTGTGCGAACAATATAGAAAGTCCCAGTGTAAAGCCTGTAATTGCTGTAAGGAAAAAATTAATAACAGTACTTGTAGAACCAATTGCTGCAAGTGCCTTTTCTCCGGTTATATTTCCTACGATAAATGCATCCGCCCAATTATAAAGCTGCTGTAATATTCCACTTAAAATAAGAGGTATACAGAACTTAATTAGTGTAAATGCGACGTTTTCCTTTTTATTTTTTGTAATGTTCATCTTAAAGTCTCCTAAATCAAAAAAACGCATGCAAGAATATAGCCTTGCATACGGTAGGTGCTCACCCAATCACAATTTGAAGTATATCAAATTGTCAACTTATTTTCAAGATAAATATACGGAACCTGTTCAGGAGTCTGTTAGAATATTGCTTTCATTAAAAAAGAGGCATACCTTTGTACGCCTCCTGTCTATACTACACCTTCCGGTAAAGAATCAGTCAGTAATTAATGTCATAATATCTTCTATAGATTTTCCACTCTCCTGAATCATATCATACAGCTGGCCCAACGCTTCTTCTCTTTTCTTCTGTTCCAAAGCTTTTCTCTGATCTAACAAAGCATCCATTTTAGCCTGTACTTTTGCAATTTGCTCGTCCAAAACTTCGATCTGATCATCAATTGATTTTCTCTGTCCTCTTGCCATGATTAATTCCTCCAATATAATTTACTTTTATTTCTAATATTGTAAATCATTATTGGCTGTTTGTCCAGGTTATATACAAGTGTTTTATAAAAGTTAATAAATATATCTAAGACAGGGATTTATAGTAACAGCAAGTTCCCTTTTTTCTCACATACCATGTTTTCAAATGGCAATACCATCTGTTGATTTTTTTCTTTCCATATGAAGAGTAAATACAATTACAGCAAAAGTTATCCATAATCCTCCATCCAATTACATTTACCGGCATATACTGTATACTTAGATACTATATAATTTTATGTAATTTCCTATTTCTCATTTTCCAGTTGATCTTTAGCGCCTCTAGTTTCATACACTTCATTTTACTTAGTTTATTCTTGTGAAAACATTTTCTTTGATAAACAATCCATTCACCCAGGGCAGCATGATTGTAGACAAATTCTTTAGGTATATTAATATTTCCGTATTTCTGGTAATATTCTTCACAATATTCATACCAGATTTCCCACTTTCTTCTGATTCCAAGGGTCCATAACATTCCGATTTGATTCAATAAGTAAATTTTTCTGGCATCTATTTTACATGTTCCGTTTTGATGATATGCAGCCCGCTGCCTTTCTATCCACCGTCCCAGAAGATGTCCATCCGGTGTTATATATTTAGCCGGTATTCTCAGATGCTGCTCAGAAATATAATATTCTCTGGCAAGCGCATACCACTCATCCCAGGTCAAGCGGGCATGTTTATTTTTATTTGCAGTTTTAGAATCATTCATACTCTCTCCACATTTCTGATTATTCTATAATAGTTAAGTTAACTGGGTATGATCAAACAATGTAGACATTATTTGACACACTAAAATTGGTAAATTTTAACTATTTTAACTACTTTTTACATTATATACCATACGTCAAATAAAGTCTACATTTTTTGACCTGTGTCGAAAAAATTACGACTAAATGCTGAGCAGATTCTCAAATTTTTCTTTCTTATTCCCCCAAAAACAAGTATGCCAAATAAATTTGACAAAATTCCAAATATATTTGCTGGCTTTATTAAAAGGCTTTCATTATAATAAAAGCACGTATACGAAACTGAAAAGGAGATCAATTATGCTTGGAGAAAAATTAATGGCACTGCGTAAAAAATATAACTATAGCCAACAGGATCTTGCAGATATGCTGTCTGTATCAAGGCAGACCATTTCCAACTGGGAATGCGGCCAGGGCGCCCCTGCTTTAGACAAAGCTCTAACTAATTGACATAAATGCAGTGAGCGGATTTGAAGTAATGGAGGACGAAATATGGTAACATTTCTTATTTTTGTAGTAATAGGATTATTGGTCTATATCATATGTGAGCTATCGGGTTCAAAAAAAGTCAGAACAGAAACTTCTTATAAAGATGTGATTCCACAGTTTCTAAATAAAAATTGTGAAATTATTGTAAAAGACCCATTAGTATCTATAGATATCATGTACAGCGCAAGAGGTATTTTAATCGATATTGACGATGAGTGGATGATGCTGGAAAAGCAGGAAAAGGGGATGCGATCAATAAAGGTATTAAGAATTGAGAATATCAATGGAATAAAAGAGATTATTACGAATTAAGGTAATATTATAAACCATATAAGATACCCCGAAGCTTCCTCCACTCGGGTATCTTATATTTTGCTGAGGAACTGCCCTGGCTTACCCCAGCATATCCTTTTACGAATCTCCTGTTATAAATGCTGATCCTCATCCGAAGGAACATATCTGCATATATCTGAAACATCACATTTTAAAATTCTACATAAATCATTCAGTTTCTGAGTAGTGATACCCTTATTATGTTTTAGCTTGTTTAACGTACTAAAAGAAATATTGTGCTTATTTGTCAACGTATAGTATGTTTCGTTGGATTTTTTTAATGTCTCCCAAAATGGTGTAAAATCAATCATGATAATTCCTACCTTTCTATTAATATTAGACTTAGCATAAATTATATTCTTATTCTTGAATATATTCTTATTAAAGAATATAATATATTGCATAGCATAAGGGAGGTAATGAGTATATGATTGAACAACTGCAAATCTATATAAATGAAATAGAACAGGATGCAGGCCGAGTCACTTTATTGGTTGAACTTTACCATTGGAAAATAGTAGATAACGATTATGATTTTTTGTGGGAAATTATGCCACCCAATCTCACCGATCGAGAACTATTTGAATTTTGCAAAAAAGTACCAGGCTTTTTAAGTGACTATAATTAAGGAAGATGTATATTTTATTCCATGAGGCAATAATGTTACTTTTGAACATATATAAATAGTATAAATAATGTCAATTTTCCGCTAAAACCAACACTTACTGACACTTATTTGGCAATTTACAATTTTTGTTCATGATTGCCAACTTATTGGCATATTACCCTATTTTGACATTGATTCGCGCCAATTACTATGGTATAATTTTTTATCTTAACAATCCTTTGTTTCGATAATTTACCTATTGGAGGAATGACATGGAAAAAAATAAAACATCCATACGCATTGTAATGGACTTATTGGATATTTCACTTGATGAATTATCCGAATACTTACACATCGACCGAACCACTATTAGCAAATGGAGGACCGGCAAACGGAGGCTTTCTCTCCGCTCTCCATATTTTGAACTGGTTTTATCCTACTTTTCAGAACGAAATAATCAAATGGTATACAGACCATTGGACCGGGCCTTAACTGAGTTCTATCCGGATGACGACATTAAGACCCCTCAGCAGGTCCATGAATATCTAAAATTATTTTTATCCACTTACAATGAAGAAAATAAAGATGTATCGCCAGGCCTTGATGTCCTTCCGGTACAGCAGTTATATATCGGTATAGAAGGCCGAAAAAGTGCATTTGATTTTATTCTGACTGAAGCTGAAAAAATGTTATTCCCGGGAACACTAAAAATCCTTGAATTTGAACATGTATCCTGGATCTGCCGCGATATATTATATCTGCAAAATACGGTTGACAGGCTGTTTCGCCTGGCTGATAAAAACTTCCATATTGAATTCGCGTTTACACCCCTGCAGAATAACCTGTCATTTCTACCCTTTATCGGAGCCTTAAATGAAATTCGCTTTCACAAAAATATTAACATGTACGTTGTGGATGTTGAACGCATTCAGGGAATTCTGCCCCGTATCTATTCCCTTTCAGACAGATGCATCGGGGTAGGTCATGACAGTCTTGAACCTTCCATACCCATGCATACAAATCTGTTTACCGACCCATTTAATACACATAAGTATTCTCTGTTATTTGACCATGTCTTACATTTATACGGACATAAAATACTTGCAACGGATTCCGGTAAAGATATTGACCGAATTCTAACTGCGATTAATTATCTCTCCCAGCGAAAAGAAGACTGTCTTTTCTATGGGAATTATTTAAGTATTACTACCATGAGTGAATCCCTATTGTTTGAAATTCTCAATGATAACAACATCAAAGGAAAGGATCGGGAACGATGTTTATTTTATTACAAATCCTTCCGGCAGGCGATGCTTGGAACTCCTTCCAATTATATGAGTACATACCATTTAAATCTGGACACACTGGAAAAGGCTCTTACTTATGAATATCTGATAGAATATGAATTGTCTTCATTAACAAATAAACAGATTCGGAAAACCCAGGAGCAGTACACCCGGCATTTAATGGACACCGTTGAATTTTTTGAAAATTCCCCAAATATAAAGGTATTGATTTTGGCGGGTGCCCAGCATTACGGACATTCTTCTGTATGGCTGAAACGAAATCTATGGTGTCTGTCCATGAATACAAGATGTATACCAAGTGAACACCAGATTATCTACTGGGATGATGTAACTTTAATCAATTGGGCAATAGACGTGTACACATTGCATCTGAAAAATAATTATTCCGTAGAACACAGGCACAAAGAATATAATTTAAAGATTCTCCGCACTTTGGGGAACCGGGAAAAGATCTGAAAAAAGAATGCCGTACAGCAAATAAGCTATACGGCATTTTTGTGGATTACAAATCAGTTTATGCAGCCAATACTGTACTATGCTTAATCCACCTCTTTTTTCTTTTTTCTGATCCCCCAGATTACAAACATACTGATCCCAAGCAATACCACATACGGAATAATTACATTACTATCTCCTGTTTTCGGCGGCAGGATAGGTTTCAGGTTATCACCGCCGTTTTCATCAGATTTTTCAGCATAAAAGAGAAACCGGGAGCCTGTAACAATGGATTTCATATCTTCATCCAGTACATTATAGGAGGTGTTTTCCATATACGTGATACCTTTTTTTCCCGCTTGTTTTGCTGCTATTACAGCATCCTCCTGGGTCCTATAGGAAATCGGTTCCATACTTTTTGGATAACCTTTTTTCTTCCATTTTTCAAATTCCGCTTTCACATAATACCCTTTTTTGATAATGGCTGAGTTTTCTGCATCCCAATAGTATTTTACCGTGAGTTTCTCTGAATACCCGGATTCATAAACTCCTATGGAAACTTTTTTGGATAAATCTTCTGACTGTCCGCTTTTTGTTATCCCATCTGCTGTCCCATCATAAAGCAGCTTACCACCTAAATAAATTTTCAAATGAAGCATACTTAAAAGTTCTTCCTGAACCTTTTGAAGGTTGTTCTCGGAAACCATTTGAAGATAGATATGATAGTCCGAATTTGTTTGGTTTTGTATCAGCATACTGTCTGTATATACTTTTCCTGGTCTCATATCATTGCCGGTGAGAAATCTTGTTGTATTGGCTGAATCTCCCGCTTCGTAGTAAAGTATCCCATCCTGTTCGCTGATATAAAGTTTTTTTTCTGCTGCCGAAACGGACTGAAGGCTGCTGATTGTAAGTAACAGGATAACCACTATACAATACAGCATTGAACTTTTTCCATATTTCAAGTCTTCTCTCCTTTCTGACCGATACTATTTAAATGTCCATGTACCGTCCGCATTGACTGTTACCGAATCTGCCGCTGCAATATCACCGGCAATCGTAACCTCCAGCTTTGCTTTATCAAAACCTAAAAGGGCATATATTGAGGTTTCTTGATATAAAATAACTGCGTCTGTACCCGGATGTCCCTTCACATATATATCTGCTGCTTCCTTAGCCTCTTCCTGCGTATCATATGCTGTTGCCGCCTTTGGATCAGCTTCGTACTCAGCTTTCACATAATAACTGCCGGCTGTTTTGACTGTGCCCAGCAGCTCTTTGTTAAACACCACTTTCCCCAGCAGCGCATCCGCTTCATCCACGCCGCTTTTTCCCGGAATAATGCCTGCATCTTTTGTATAGTAGAAGTTTTGGTCTGCCGCTGCGTACTTCCAGACGGCATCATCTGCAGACAATGCCGTATTTACATATGGAAAACCAATATCTTCTGAAGCGTCAATGTAAGTATTGCCATCAAAGCTCAACCATGCTGCACTCTTATTACCAGGTAATATATTCAGATCCGGCAGTTCTTTATTAGGCGCTGCTTTCTCCACCCACTTTGCAGTTATTGATGCCCGTACCCTTACATCTACATCACCGTCATTTATAACAATTCCTTTTTTTACATAGGATGAAGCCAAACTCCCGGTTCCCCCGGGATTGTCCGGAGTTGGAACATCTGTTTCCTCCGTTCCATCCTCAAAGGGATTATCCCCAGGTGCCGGAGGATGAAAGATTTCCCTGAATTCAGCCTTTGCTCCAGTTACTACAAACTCATTGGTAACAGAAAAATTAGAATAAAATAACGCAAACGCCGCTGAAATTAAGATCAAGCATACCAGTACTGCTACCGTTAAAATGGTTCTTTTCTGATTTCCTTTTTTCATAGACTCAGATCCTTTAACATTATTTTACCACTGTGCATCGCCGCTGATGATCTCACCTGCAATCGTTACCTTTAAAGTTGCTCCTTTAAAGCCTGCGTTGTCGGATGCATAGGATGAAACCTCCACATACGTCACTTTCCCAGACGCGGTAGGATTTGCTGCTTTATAAGTTATAGCCGCTGCTTTGGCTTCATCCTGTGTTTGATAACTTGTGGGCTCCACTGCAGCCGGATTACCTGTGAGCTCTGTCTGGTATGCATCGTATTCTTCCTTGACATACCATTTTTTAGTTGTTGTTTTAACCGCTAAATCAGTACTAAATAATACTTTACTCAAAATAGCATCGGAATTGGTATTTGCTGCCAGGGTTCCTGTTTTTCCATTGTAATAAAAACAGGTATCTGTCTGATTCCATTTCCACTTTCCGTTTGTATCTCCCCCTGTAGAATGAAAACCGGTATAACCTGTCAAATCTGCAGTGGTTCCAAAATCCAGCGTAGCTGCATACTTACCAACTTCATACTCATTATCAATTACAGTGGTTCCATCAGAGCCAATCCATTCAGCAGTAACCGTTGCTTTTGCTTTGATCGGGGTATCTCCTGTGTTCTCCACGTGTCCTGACTTGTCATAGCTGCCTGATATAAACGGGTTGTCCCCAATGTCGGGAGCATCAAAATCCTCCACAAATCTAGCGTCAAGTGTGTTAATCTTAAATTTGTTCTCAACCTCAAAACTGGTTGAAAATAAAGCAAATGCTCCTGCTATTACTCCGATGGCTGCCAGTGCAGCAATAGTTCCTGCTTGTTTCTTTCCTAATTTTCTCATTTTTTTCTTTTTCCTTTCTTATTTCTAGAATTCTGCTCATTTTTATCTGTCGTATTTTGTATTTTGGAACTCCCCCAAATATAATTTATAAGAATACATAGTATGATCATTCCGATTACCAGTGGGTTTTTTATAAACTGCACTGCATATCCCGCTTTGGGAATCCGAAATCCGGCAACTTTACCTTTTACCTGTGAAAAGGATAAGGTGCTGCCATCCTCACTGTCATTGCTGTCTCCTTTAGTTCTGAGCGTCTGCTGATTCTCATCAATTTCCACAATTCGATGTGTGATTGGCGTGGCATCCATTTGACGCTGAAATGCAATTACATCTCCCTTTTTTAATTCTTCAAAAGACTTTACTTTTTGAATATAGACGATATCTCCTGTCATAATAGCAGGCTCCATGGAACCTGATAAAATAACTGTTGGCTGATATCCCGCCAAAAATGGTGCGCTGATTCCAAAGACCAGGAAGATGCCAATGCAGAAAATCAACGTCAACCCCTTTTTGACTATTCCAACCAGGCTCACTTTCTTAGTCATTTAAAACCTCCATACTACCCCTCCGGATTCATCTATCTGACAGCCGGAAGCTCCCCATAATCCAGCATCATTTAGCTTTGCATCCATAAATTCATGAAGGAATGTCAGTTCATACGATGCAGTCTTGTACGCCTCTGGAATAACCAAATCCGGATTATACTGTACCCCCTCCAATACGGTAATTGCATCCCCCGGCTTTAGTACCCGTTCGTAATAGTACCAGCCATTATTTTTACTCCAACCGCTTACCAGTCCCTGCGCCCCCCACTGCTTAAGAACCACTTCCTGCTGGTTCCCCTCCCCATCTTCTAACTGGGAGCTTAAAATAATTCCATCATTTGCCGTAAAAGTTTCGCCATACTGAATCCTTAAAAGTGCATCTTTTGTGCCCTGATTTTCATAGACGATTTTTTTAACTACCATCTTACCGTCCCAGTTTTTTGGAGGGTCAAAAGTCTCTCGCATAATCACAGAGAGATTATTAACAGGAAATTCATTTTTCACCTGAAAGGACTGGTAATAAGCCAGCGCTATGATTCCGGGTATTGTCAGCCCCATCAGCAGCAACGGAATAAAAAGCTTTCTTTTGCATTTGCTGAATATTTTCTTTTGCATTTTACCCTCACCTCTCATTTCTGTCACTGTACTATAACCTTATTTCCGGTGAGTACATTGGTAATTCCACCGGCTCCTCCTGTTTGATTGGTCTTCTGGTTTTTGTAGTAAATACTCTCTGTTTGTGAATCTTCAATCAATATTTCTGTTTTATTCACAGTAGACGGCGGACTATTTTCCAGTTTTACTTCCTTGAATTCATACTGCATGGGAATTATTTCTTCCAGGATGTATCTTCCGGCAGGCAAAGTCAAAACCTTTTCATTCTTACCCGTTGCCGAAGTCAGTACAACACTGGACGTAAAAGCCGGATCATCCACTCCCGTCAGCTTAAAAATGAATTTATCCTGATAATACTGCTCCTGGCCGGTTTCATTAGTAGTTATTTTTTTGAGCTTAAGAAACCCGTTTTTCTTCTTTGCATCCAGCCTGACCACAAACTCTATATCGCTGTCAACATCGTATTTCTCAACACCGCCTATATTAAATTCACTGTCCAGCAACAGGACATAACAGTCTGTGTCCTCCTGATATTTAAAAACATACTTTTTCGTTACTGTTTCACTCTGTACATAATAATTCCCGCCTTGTTCATAACTTCCGTAATAATACACTACCTGGAAGTTAAACTCGTTAGCCCCCTCATTATCAATATCTGTAACCGTCTTTGTCTGTGGACCATCTATTGTATTTAGAGTAAACTGAATTTCTTTTATTTCAGAATGCGGATCCCTTTTTTTAGAGAGCAATAACGCATGTTTTCCGTCACCCACAGCTTCGTAAGCTGATTGTGCATAGACTTCTTCTGGCGGCATTATTAAGCTGGGTACTACAGCATTGTCCTGATATTCCTCGACATGCAGTTTCATCTGATCCGCAAGGGGGGTACCCGACATATCCTCCACCTGGATTTCAACGTTATGCTTCTGGGCACGTATGACAATCATCTTGCTGTCGCGGATATACCTTCCATCGCTCAGATTCCAGGTATACTCTATAATATACCGACCCTGGTCTGTATCCTCAAACTCCGCCGTTCCATTTAACTTGGATTCCCAGATTTTCCTGTTTGCACTTCCATTTGCAATCAAATCTTCCTTTATGTAGTCGATGATTCCTGCAGGATTGACCGACTTGCTGGTGATACCATTTACTTTAAATACACTTACATCCAGGCTGGACCCCGGTCCGCTTAAGTCCGGAATGGTATTCAAATCGATTCCTTTGTACTGTAGATTTGTACCCGGATAGGATGAAACCGTAATGTCACCCATATCGATACTCATGCGGTGTGCAGTGGAATATGCCATCCTAAAATCATCTGTATGGTCATAAGTACTTCCACTGGTGAGATTTGTACGGTCATCACCAGGTATCAGATTCGTGGTTGGTATGATGCGGATCTTTCTGGTTCCCGTTGCATTCCCATTTATGGTTACTTCTACAGTAACCCACTCAATTCCCGGTGCAAATTTATCTGCCGTATTATAATCACGCTCATAAGTTCCATTGTAGGTTGGTCCCAGGAATCCGATAACAGGCAGCTTCTGGGAACCGGGCATGTCAGATATCGCGCCCACATAAACACCATTTACCAGCTTTCCCTTTTTCCATTGGATATCCATGGATGAATTATTTCCCGCAATTGCATATGAAGTGAGCGTAAAACGCTGAGTAATATCTCTTACCGTATCATAAGTAGTTTCAGGCAAAGCTGTTTCATTTGCGTCATAATCCCATACCTCCTGATGCACGGTAGACACAGAAGCCAGAGAATATGCCTGAACCAAGTCATTATAATTTTCCCCGTTTTCTCCATAATCCCAGTTTCCAGTAACCGGTGACTCAAAGACGTTTAACTGTGGATAAAGGCAATTGTGCTTATCATTATCCTCTTGTGACCTTCCGTCATATACCCAATTTGTATTAGAAAATTCCACAAAGCCTGTTGTACCCGGAATTCCTGCCAAGCCCGAACCGCTTTTCTGGGATGTAGCTGTCAGAACTCCCTTTATTCCGTCTCTGGAAGGAGCATTTCCAACACTGCGTTCCCGCATAGCGGTTGTCTGTTTATCATAATAACAATTGTTGTAAGTCGTTTGAGATGGTTTGTCAAATCCAGTAAAACCGCCAATATTATTTGCATTACTCCCCTGACCTAAATTTAATTCGGTATCGACATGGCCTACTTCACCGGCTACATAACAATTATTAAATTTAACCGTATCCGAAGCTTTGGTTAAATCCCCAATAAATCCTCCCATATGATTACCGCCGACCTGCATGCCGACAATCGAGGTGGAATAGCAATCTTCAAATGATATTGTTACCTTGGTTATACCGTCCTGTATACAACCTATAAATCCTCCGATTGATGTTTTACCTTCAATTGTCCCCGATGCATAGCATCTTATAAAACTGGAACCCGAGACTGCCGGCCAAACAGCTCCTATAAATACACCGGTAGTAGCATTGCCATATACATCATTATTGGTAAAACAATCCGATATGGTAAGCCCATCATCTACGCAGGATACAAATCCTCCGGAATGATCCCCTCCGGCAATCACTGTGCTGTTTACGGAAAAAGAATTTTTTATTGTGGAATAATTTGGTCTTCCCACAACTCCGCCTACATGGTCTGACACAGATGCCAGCACATTGTTATCCGTATAAAGATTTTCTATATTCATATATTTTGCATAACCCATGGGCGCTAAATAAGCATCGCTACCCATACTCCCTTTTGCTCTTCCGGAAGCAAACAAACTGTTCTCTACCCTTACATTTTTAATTCGGGTTACCTTTCCGGAACTGCCATTTCCGATTATGATACCAATTCCCATAGGCCCTGATTTTTCAGTAACTACTTTTGCGGAATCGAAAACGATATTTTTAAGCTCACATCCGGAAATCTCTCCTAGAAATGATGTTTCATAAGCACCCAAATTAAATATTGTGTGATATTGCCCGTCGAAAATAACGTCAGTATAACTCTTCGCCGGAATCCAGTTATACTGTCCTCCCGATAAGTCCATATCTGCCATCAAACGTATCGTCTGTCCGCTCGTAGCAGTGTTCAATGCCAATACCAGCTGCTGTGGAGAATAAACCTGCCAAATGCCATCCACCGGTTCAATTTGATACGAGGGATTGGATATGGCATCTCCCGTTTTATTATCTGCCACGGTACCGTCCCATTTAATCGCCGTGTTTGTAGTATTCCATGTGGATGTACTTGATTTCTCCAGCCATTTCGCCTGTTGGTTGGAATCCTTAAGCCCTGCATATACCTTGTCAATAACTCCTTGTATCTGCAGATCATTTTGGCCCATACCCAGAGCCATAACAGATTTGTTTGACTCCGCCTTTTTCACTGGCTCCACTTGCTCTTCCGTGTCTCCGGTTGATTTTTCGGCTGGTATTTCGGTTGGTGATTTAGTTATCTCTCTCTTTTCTGTCTCCGCCACTTCTTCACCGGAGGTTCCTGCTTCTGTTAAACCCTCACTCTGTATCTCCTTATTCAGCTCTGTGGCATCCTCACTTTGTCTTTCCGTACGCAGTTCTGTGGCATCCTCACTTTGTCCTTCCATACGCAGTTCTGTGGCATCCTCACTTTGTCCTTCCATACGCAGTTCTGTGGCATC
>OATB01000799.1_pt1 | contig 15735 bp, 17 predicted proteins | sample 1494941 | NCBI WGS metagenome assembly OATB01 (sample SAMEA2579931, study PRJEB22360) | human gut metagenome | reverse complement strand
AATTCTAAAGACTCTAGCGAACAAAGGCGATTTGAATGAATTATTAGTTGCTTTAATTATTTATAAATAACTATAATGCTTTTATTATAGTATCGTAAATAGTTTATATGAATACATTAATTGTAAAAATGGTGGATGGCTCTGAACGATTAACAATATTTTTTTGTTTTGACTATCATTTTATTGTTCAGAAATAATTTATTGCACTTTTTGAGGTAAATAGTTTAGAATTATTTTAATATAAGTACTTCAGATTTAATAAAGGAGAAATATCTAATGAAAAAAATTGATTTAATAAATATGATAGGTATGTTAATAGGGATATTAGTAAATATAGTAATTTTCACAGATTGGCTCGGGGGGTTATTTTCTAATCTTATTCCCATACTTATTATAGGCATTTGTGGAATTATACTTTCAATATTAGAACTTTTTGAAAGCAGAAATACAATGAATAGAATATTTGCTTGTATTATATTAATTGTTAATCTATTGCCTATGGTCTATTTTACTTTTTTATATTTTGCACTGGGATGAAATAAATTAACCAAAAGTTTCTTTTTCTTATAATGTGTATCAATATTAAAACTGAAAAAGATATGGATAATAGGATCAAAGCCCTCATTGGAACACTCAATATATTATCAGATTTAAATTTCAAATAGATAATTTCATTTTTTAGTAATATCGAAAGATACTTTTTTAATGATGAGAGTGTAATGTAAACCGTGTAAGTAACCATTAATCCTAGGCAGGTGGTTGCTTCGCGGTTTTTCTTTTTCTACAATAAGATCAAGAGGTGATTACACGATGGCTAGAAAGAAAAGAAATCCTGATGCCGAAAAGTTAGCTGAATCCATTCTGAATGCCTATCAACCTGAATCTGTCGATGACATGCAAGATGCTTTGAAAGATGTGTTTGGGCCCCTTTTTGAAAAAATGCTTCAAGGAGAATTGAATAATCATTTAGGTTATGATGCCCATTCTAAAGAGCCTAAGGAACACGATAACCGTCGAAATGGCTATGGAACTAAAACGCTTAAAACCAGTTTTGGTGAAGTAGCTATTGATGTTCCTAGAGACCGGGAAGCTTCCTTTGAACCAGAGTTAATTCCTAAGAGAAAACGAGATGTCTCCGACATCGAAGGGAAGGTTCTTTCCATGTATGCACGAGGAATGAGTCAACGAGATATTGCCGCAACCGTCGAAGCTATCTATGGCTTTGATATTTCCCATGAAATGATTTCAGATATCACTGACGCTGTCCTTCCTGAATTGGAAGAATGGCAAGCCCGCCCCCTAGCAAAGTGTTATGCCTTTCTATTCGTTGATTGTATGTATGTTACTTTACGAGAAAATTATGAAGCCAAAGAATATGCTGTATACACCATTCTTGGCTATGATCTCAAAGGAAATAAGGAGATTTTAGGATTATGGTTAAATCAAACAGAATCTAAAAATCGCTGGATGCAAGTATTTGATGAACTGAAAGCACGTGGTGTCGAAGATGTCTTTTTCATTTCGATGGACGGTGTTTCTGGCCTCGAAGAAGGCGCAAAAGCGATCTTTCCATCGGTAATTGTTCAGCGCTGTATTGTTCATCTTGTTCGAAATGCATTGCGCTATATTCCAAGTAAGGACTATAAGGAAGTCTGCCGAGATATGAAAAAGTTCTACGGTGCTTCTTCTCTAAACGCTGCACATGCTGCTTTTGGCAGTTTTCAAAATCGGTGGTCTCATTATTCTGGTGCTGTAGATGTCTGGAAACGGAACTTTGCACATGTTGAACAACTATTTGATTATGGTAGTGCCATTCGAAAAATTATGTACACTACCAATGCGGTTGAAAGTGTCCACTCCAGCTTCAGAAAAGTCACAAAAAAAGGAGCGTTCTCTAATGAGAATGCACTCCTAAAACTACTTTATTTACGCACGAAAGAATTACACGCGAAGTGGTCAGGTGGTCGAATTCAAAACTGGGCTATGGTGCTTAAGCAGTTAATGATCAACGAGACCTTCTCCTCTAGAATGAAAAGTATGCGATTTACCTTCCGTAACAACGGTAGGTTTATTCAACTATGTGTCCGATCAAAATTTATCTGATTTCAAAATAGCCGAGAGAATTATGGTGGTTAAAAACTCTTAACTATTTAACTTCCACAGTTTAGTTGACAAACCCCAATTAGTTCTCTATTTTCACATACTATTTTCAATAGTGTGTTTTTTATTTATATTCTTAGTCAAGCTAACTGTATGAGTATTTAGTAAAGTTGTTTCTTTCAAAAATTCAGAAGTCTTATCACCTTGTATACCTAACCAAATCAGTGTCCAAGGTTCCTTTTTATCTGTATAATACTTCACTTTTTGACCTTGAAAAAAAAGAAAATATCGTGTTCTATAAGTTCAAAATGTTGAGCTTCTACTTCTAAGAATCCCTTACCAGATAAAACATAATGAAATATCCATTTTTGTTGAACTATATAATTACGAATAGAAGAATTGGGATGATAAGATTCATATCCGCATTGGGAAAGGGAAATTGGAGCAGAAACTGACTTATTATGATACCAAAAATCCTCCATTATTATCCTCCTTTATAGAACTAACTATGAAGAAAATACCATGTTTTAAGTATAGATTATCATGTTCAAATGGTCAAAAAAATCTATACTATAATTAGATAGCGCTTTCTAACTATTTTTTGAAGGAGTCAATCATAATGAGTGAGAAAATAATGAATACAATCCAGAATAAAGTTTTACCTATAGCTACTAAGATTGGGAATCAACGATTTTTAGTAGCGTTAAGAGATTCATTTATGGGTACGATGCCTGTAATAATGACAGGTTCGGTTGCAATATTATTAAATGCTTTTTTAGTAGATTTTCCTATGCAATTTGGCTATGAGAAGATTACTGATTATTTTCAATGGTTAGTAGATATAAATAATTTGATATCAAAAGGAAGCATTTCTATTGTTTCCTTACTGTTTATTTATTGTTTAGGAGTAAATATTGCTAAAATATATAAAACAGATACTTTGTCTTCAGGACTAGTCGCCCTGTCTTCATTTATTATTTCTATAAGTAATTCTATGACTTCAACTTATAATTTATCGAATAATAATAATATTGACTTAACAACACTATTTACTGATGTTGAGGGAATAACAGTTACAGGTAACAGTTTAAATGTGACTATATCAGGATTGTTGCCTGGTACACAAATTAATTCAAATGGTTATTTTACCGCAATAATCATAGGTTTTTTATCTTCAATTATTTTTTGTAAACTCATGAATAAAAATTGGACAATTAAATTACCTGATACAGTTCCTCCAGCTATCGCTAAACCATTTTTATCAATTATTCCGGCTTTAGTTTCTCTTTATATAATTGCTATTTTGACATTTTTGTTAAATAGAATTACAGGAAAAATTTTAACAGATGTAATTTACGAAATATTACAACGCCCTATGTTAGGACTTTCCCAAAGTTTTTTTGTTGTTATATTAGTTGCTTTCTTAGTTCAATTTTTCTGGTTTTTCGGTATTCATGGTGGAAATGTTATGGCACCTATTATGGAAGGTGTATTTGGAGTAGCGCTTTTAGTTAATTTAGAAGCTTATCAAAACAATGAAACTATTCCTTATGTTTGGACAAGTGTATCATACGGATCGTTTGTCTGGTATGCAACTTTAGGTTTATTAATTGCGATTTTTTGGGTATCAAAAAATAGTCATTATAAAGAAGTTGCAAAACTTGGAATTATGCCTGTTTTGTTTAATATTGGTGAACCAGTAATGTATGGATTACCTACTGTATTAAATCCTATTTTATTTATTCCATTTTTGTTATGTCCTGCTGTAATGTCTAGTGTGGCTTATTTAGTAACAGATTTTAAGTTGGGTTTCTCCAGTAACACAAAATGTAACTTGGGTAATACCACCGGTCTTATATGGATTCTTTTCGACAGGATTTGATTGGAGATCAATTATTTTATCAATTATTAATTTATTTTTAACCACGTTAATTTATTTGCCATTTGTTAGAATGGCAAATAAGAAAATTGGATAATTTTTAAGTAAGTCGTAGTTAGTGTGTATTAGAAGTATGATAAGCCTCATTTTTGATATATTAAGGAAGGAGAAGACATGCAAACGTTTGAGATAAAAGAAGAATTTTTGGTAGATGGAAAACCAACTAAATTGATTAGTGGCGCAATCCATTATTTTCGCATGACACCGGCACAATGGGAAGATAGTTTATACAATTTGAAAGCACTGGGTGCGAATACCATAGAGACTTATATTCCTTGGAATCTGCATGAGCCAGTGGAAGGCGTCTATGACTTTGAGGGCATGAAAGACATCGTTGCTTTTGTGTCATTGGCGCAAGAACTTGGCTTGATGGTGATTTTGCGGCCATCTGTCTATATTTGTGCGGAATGGGAATTCGGCGGGCTACCTGCTTGGTTGCTGAAAGAGCACGTGCGATTGCGTTCAACTGATCCACGATTTATTGCAAAAGTCCGTACTTATTTCAGTGTGCTTTTACCAAAATTAGTTCCTTTGCAAGTGACACATGGCGGACCAGTCATCATGATGCAAGTCGAAAATGAATATGGTTCTTATGGCATGGAAAAAGAGTATTTGCGGCAAACAAAACAGGTGATGGAAGAATTTGGCATCGATGTTCCGTTATTTACGTCAGATGGTGCTTGGGAAGAAGTGCTGGATGTGGGCACACTGATTGAAGAGGATGTTTTCGTGACAGGAAATTTCGGCAGTCATTCCAAAGAGAACGCTACAGTGATGAAAGCATTTATGGCAAAACACGACAAAAAGTGGCCGATTATGTGCATGGAATACTGGGACGGTTGGTTCAATCGTTGGGGAGAACCGATTATCAAGCGTGATGGCCAAGATTTAGCTAATGAAGTCAAGGATATGCTAGCCTTAGGTTCATTGAATCTCTATATGTTCCATGGCGGAACCAATTTTGGTTTTTATAATGGTTGTTCTGCTCGTGGTGTGTTGGATTTGCCACAAGTGACTAGCTATGACTACGATGCGCTATTGACGGAAGCTGGCGAGCCGACTGAGAAATACTTCCATGTACAAAGAGCCATTAAAGAAGTATGTCCTGAAGTGTGGCAAGCCGAGCCCCGCAGGAAAACATTTGGTTCTTTAGGAACATTCCCTGTGCAAAACAGCGTCTCACTGTTGGCGGTAAAAGACCAGATGATGACGGCCCAAGAAACGATGTATCCAATAACGATGGAAGAAGCAGAATCTGGTTATGGGTATATGCTTTATTCAGTAAACTTAAAAAATTATCATCACGAAAATAAGCTCAAAGTTGTGGAGGCCAGTGACCGATTGCATCTTTTTGCAGACGGTAGCCTGCAGACAATTCAATATCAAGAAAACCTTGGGGAAGAAGTGATGATCAAGGGTACGCCAGAGAAAGAATGGATTGAACTAGATGTTTTAGTAGAGAACTTAGGCCGAGTGAACTATGGCTTTAAATTGAATGGGCCGACACAAGTGAAAGGCATTCGTGGGGGAATCATGCAAGACATCCATTTTCATCAAGGCTATCGGCAATATGCATTGACATTGTCAGCAGATCAACTCAAAAAAATCGATTATACTGCCGGTAAAAATCCGGCCCAGCCTTCTTTTTATCAAGCTGAATTCACATTGACTGACCTCGCGGATACATTTATCGATTGCCGCAGCTATGGCAAAGGGGTGGTCATCGTCAACGGTATCAATTTAGGTCGTTACTGGCAAAGAGGACCGATTCATTCCTTGTATTGTCCGAAAGAGTTTTTGAAGAAAGGCACAAATGAGATCGTGATTTTTGAAACGGAAGGGATAGAAATTAATGAGCTCATCTTTTGTGGACAACCGATAGTCAAGAAACTTTTGACTAATGATTTTTCTGAAATAGGTTCAAATATCCATAACCATATAGACAGCTAGTTTAAATTTATTGCAGCAAACCAATCATTGTATGTGTCGCGATTTTTCCAAATCTCAATACTTATTCTAACGCATCACAAATATTTATCTCAACAAGTCTCGAATGATTTTTACTTTTCATTTATGGTTCAAGCAGTGAATAATTTACACTTTCTTTTGAGATTGACTTATATTCGCGATAAACATCCTAAATGATAGAGATAATTTAAGCATTTGATCGTTGATAAAAGGTATAATTATAGATTCATCACAGATACATTGCTTTTTTCGAAGAAACTATAAAAAATGAGAGTCTAGGTTATTTGAGAATATCAATTGAGCAAGTACAAATAACTCCAAATTTAGTAATATTCCTAATTGATTATTGGTGAGTAATTAAAAAGGAATACTCAAGCTACATGTATAGCATAGAAAATCAGCATTCAATCAGACAATTAGGATTGAATGCTGACTTTTTTGTTATATTGATATTTTCAATTATCTTCTTTATTTTCTTCTAGTTTTTCGAAAAATAGGTATTCTCTGATCGTTGTATTAGTGGAAAGGGGATAAAGGAGCATATTGATCGTGCAACAAAACAACAATGAGATATCTACACAACACCAATTTGATGCCTACTGTAAAAAAGTATTACGCAATGAAGCTAAGTCCATTCGAAAACGAAACGATAAAATAAAAGAAAATGAGGAACCATTAAATGATTTAAATGAAGGTAAGTATTCACAAACTCATTTAGATGAGCAAGATGTTTATTTCTTATTTGGAATGGAGATATTAATTTCAGATCAGAAGTTATCAGCAGCAATTGATCAGTTATCGGATACAAGGAAAAAGATTGTTTTACTTTATTATTTTGCAGGTTTTAATGATACTGAGATCGGTAAAATTTTCAACATGAGTACAAGTGGTATCTGGTATCAACGAACGAAAGCGGTTGAACAATTGAAAATGGAATATGGCTTATGGTAGACAAACAAAGGAACCAACATTACCCATTAGTTCCTATATCTATTATCTTATCTGCTTTGAAAGAAGACCCAATTTCAATCAAAATGATACTTAAACATTACCACGGTTATATAACTAAGTTATGTTTAAAAAATGGATTTAATGAGGTGGGGCAATTTATTACCTATGTAGATGAATATATGCTAAGACAGCTAGAAATTAAATTGATAGAGGCTATATTGAAATTTAAAGTTAACTAATTAAAAAGTCCCCTTTCCACTTTTGCTATCTAAAAGAATCTTCTAATATTTGAGAGATATGTTTTTTAGTTAGAAAACCTATTGATCATTGAAAATTAAATAAATTCTATCAGTACGTTAACACTTCAAGGAGCATATTTTAGTTGCGCCATGATCTCTTATTGTAAAGAAGGAGCGATTAAAATTCTGAAATAGTTTTTATAGTCAATAAAAAGCGATGATTTGAAGTTGGGATAATGATACTTCCGTAAGGCTCGCCGTAAACTTGGGGAGAGGTGAAATTCCTATGTACTTTTGACAAAAGTGGCTGATAGATTAATTATTGTTAATAGAAAGGAAGAGACAATCATGTCGAAGAATAACAATAAAAGTAATTCATCAGAGTTAGAAAAATATTTGTTTCATCCAGAAAAGATAGAGGATTCTAATAATAAAATGAAGAGGATAAATCAACTACCATTAGTTTTAACGAATAAAGATTTAAAAGAACAATTTCAAATAAGTGATAGTACTTTAAACCGTCTTATAAAATTAGGTGATTTTCCAAGCTGCTGGTTTGGCATTAGAGGACATTACCTTAGAGATGACATTTTAGAATGGGTAAAAAAAGGAAATGAAGAATATTTTTGCGATCAGTTTCGTTTATTACGATTATTGTAGAATTTATCTTTTCGTCTGCATGTTGTATAATTATTTCATAGATAGAAAGATTTTCAAGCACTTCCGATTGTTGGGTTCCTTCGTAATTGGAGGTAAGAATAAATGGAAAATATGAGTCGTTTTAAAAAACATATTACTGCAACGGGAAAAATTACTTGGTACTTTCAGGCTTTTCGAACTACGAGACGAGGTTTTAATTCTAAACGTGAAGCTCAGCTTGCTTATCTTGAAATGGAAAAACAACACAGAAATAAGCAAAAAAGGCTTGCTAGTAATGATAAATTTAGTGTTGTTAGTCAAAAGTGGTTTGAATATTATCGATCACTAAACGAACAAAAGGTGGCAACGTATGATAAACGAGAAGAACAGGTGAAAATACTTAATCGATGGATTGGTGGTAAAAAATTAAGTAGTTTATCATCAGAAGAACTACAAAAATTCCTTTTCATTTTAAAAGAAAAGGGAATTGATGGCGTTAATGTTGGTTATACTAAAAATAGTTTACAATCTCTTGTTCAGGTTCTAAATATGGTTTTTAATTATTGTAAGAAAAAGAATTTGATAAATGAGAATCCAATGAAGTTTGTTAAAATGCCTAAATATCAGTTATCTCTTAAAGATTTAAAAGAGTCTGTCAACAGTTTAGAAGATAAGTTTTTAACAGTGGATGAATTACGAGCTTTTTTAAACTATGGGATAGTTTATGAAGAGTTACCCATGTCTGTTCTTTTTCATGTTTTGTTTTATACTGGGTGTCGTGTGAGTGAAGCGCTTGCTTTACAGCCTCAAGATATAGATTTTGAACGAAATGAAATTTTGTTTTATAAACAGACAGCAGTAAAAGGAAAAAGTAAAGATTTTCGAATAGAAACTACAAAAACTGTTAGTTCTGCAAGAAGAGTACCCGTCACACCATTAGTAATGGAGAAATTACAAGAATTAATTGATGTATTAAATAAAACAAAAAGAAATAGTAATTTTGTTGTAGATGAAACTTATTTATTTGTTTATCTCGATCCTGGAAAGCGTGGAGTTCCTTATCGTCGTGAATATGTAAACGATCATGTTAAACGTTGTGTAGAGCGATGTGGAATTAACAAAGATTTTCACACCCATTTGGCTCGTCATACTATGGCTAGTTTAGTGGCAGAGTATTGCAGTTGGGATGTTTTAAAGGATCGTTTAGGTCATACAGACAGTACAACCTCAAAAATATATCGCCATTTAACATCAACTGAAAAGTTAAAGCCTCTGACTGCTTTTAATTCTTTAGAAGGTTAAAAAGATGGTGAAAGTACTGGTATTACAGGATTCTTGAAAAACATTTTTTTAATAGGTTAGTCAAAGTGTAGTCAGAGGCAATAAAAATTCTTTTATATCAATACTGTAAAGACTTTTCACAAGTATCAAAGAAATCCGTCGTTAATCTTTACTATTCGACAAACGAACACCCTCTTGCTCAGCAAGAGGGTGTTTTTGTGTGTAATTAAGTAGAAAATCAACATTGACTTTTTTTGAAGTCGCATAAGTGTGAAAAGTCCTTGTCTAACAAGGACTTTTTGCTTTTCTCAAGATCAAAATTTTGGACAATGATTCAAAAATTTCCTCAAATTGTCCTAGCTTTTCTCAATTTGATGATTAAGGTGGTCAAAAGAGTGTCAAATAGCAGAGAAAAATTGACGGCAGAAGTCATCCGAAAAATATCAAAATGTTGACCGAATTTTGCAGTTTTGAGCCAAGGCTTGCAAAAAAGAGCGGGCTTTTGAGAAAATACCAAAACAATTACCTTTTACGAAAAAGGGATTGTGTCACACTGTTCCAAATAGTTATTTAGAGGTACATTATGAAAAAGTAGATAGAAGGGGCATTCTGGAAAATATGAACGAGCTTTAATTACTTCTTAAAATTAGTCAATTTATCGAAGAAAATAGCATAAAAACATGTAGTCAATATCAAGAAAAATTAAACGAGTTTCCCAAAGAAGTTCCCAGTGTCTGGTTTATTATTCAAAGATATGGCTCTTGGAATAACTTATTAAGAAAAATTGATAGGAAAGAAAATCAACATTATCAATGGAATCACCATTCAGATGAAGAGCTTATTGACATCGCACGTTCATTTATCGAGAAAGAACAAATACGTTCACAAACTGCTTCATTAAAAGCGAAAGATTTAGTTTTGAAAAAGAATGGTTCCGTTTCACGTTTTTTTGTTCGAATTCTTGACATAGAATCGAAAAAAATCAATTAAAGAAACTGTACCATGAAAGTAAAAAAGAAAGAATCAAAAAAAGCGAAAATGGAACTTGCGTTAGAAGAAGTCTTGTGTGGCTTTCCGAGAAAAACAGCTATTGATTCAATTATAAAGAATAAGATGATTCAAGAAGATACAAGTGAATGCAAAAAAAAAGGAAAGTTCCCAGATTATTAACGATATAGGGAGAAATATAGTGTATTTAAGGAATTTGAGTGACGGTAAATAGTTGATGAATATATACTTTTTTAGTAGAAGAAAACTACTAATAGGAGGTATAATATTGAAAAAGAGAATATGTATTACTACTGGGGTTGCAATGTTATTAGGATTATCACCGATATTAACAACAGGGGCTACAGTATACGCAAATGAAGAGAGTAACTATGTACAAGTAAATTCTACAACAAAAGAGTTAGAGCAACGGATGGAGGCGCTAGCCAATCAATACAAAGGAGTTTCTCTATTTGAAACCGAATTCAATAAAGAAAATATGACTCCTGTTCAATTAGAATTATATAACAAAGTTTTAGATCTACAATATGATATTGCTTTACAAAATGGAAGTACAAATGGGATGTCTAGAGAGCAATATAAACAATATCTATCAAACGCTATGCAAGGTTTTATAATACAACCTAGAAATGCTGGACATGGTTTGATTTCTGTTGACGTCTTAGGAACAGTTTTAGATACTGCGCTTAATGTTGTATTAATTATCGGAGGTTTTGGGTCAGTGTCTGCAATGGTTAAAGCATTGGGTCAAGAAGGTGCAAAGAAATTTGTAAAGAAAGAAATGATTCCAGTAATTATTAAAGAAAGCGAGAAGCTAGGAATAAAAGGCGCGAAAAACTATTTACAAGATAAAGCAGTTGGATTAATTATTAGTGCGATTCTAAGTCCTGGAAAGCAAGCTGCAAAATTATTAGATTCTATTGACAAAATACCCAATAATGGCTACATTGAATTAACTTAATAGAGTTTACGAAAGGATTGAAAAAGATGTACCTTGTAATAGGGTTAATCCTAATAATCTTTATAGTCTCAGTTTTTATCGCTACTATAGGGATTTTGAATGAAAAAATAAAGAATAAATTCTACTTATTTGTTAAATTTTCGTTTAATATTTCTATTTCTTGTATTTTTTTAGGTGGTATATCTTTTCTTTATGCTTACTTTGTTTTTGACGAGTTTAAAAATTTTAAAATTATCTTGATATCCATATTTTTATTTGCAATCTCTTACAAAGGTTATATGGATAAAAAAAATATTTTCCATGAAGATGTATGATACTAGACTTAATTAGTAAGAAGGAGACATATTGATGGTTCAACTAATTTCTATTATTCTTGCGTTTTTGATTATATACACTTTATTTAAAACAAGAGAAACAAGTAGTTCTTCAAGAAAATTAAGAATGTTAGTGTACACTTTTTTTGGGATAATTTTTCTATTAGGTTTAGTAAGTGTCGTACTAGGAACCTATGGGCTGCTGAATTCTTATAACATTAGTGGAAATTGGCGTATAAATATGTCCTCTATTTTAGTTGTGTTGGCTGGATTTTTACTAGTTGTACTTTCTTATGTTGGTATTTCAAAATTTAAAATGAATTGTTAGGTGAATTAAATGAAGAAAGTTATCTCTACCATTTTACTAGTAATCCTTTTTGTGGGATCAGGTTATGTGGTAAACGCTGCTCCTGAAATGAAGAGTTTGGCTAATTTCGAAACGAATGATCAACATTATGATTTACAAGGAATAGAGCATTCTTTTGCTAAAGTGTTGAACTTTAAAACAAATAGAAAAGATATTACAGCAAAAACGATACTAAAATTTGTATATCCAAAAAAGACAGACAAAGAATTTAATAATGCTTCTGTGTCTATTAAAGATTGCATTCGCTATGCCACTTCTATTGGGGTAAATATGGAATGGCTTGATGCAACGAAGAATGAACTTAATTTCAACCAAGTGAAGAGTGAGCTTGATAAAGATCATCCAGTATTACTATGTTATAAACCAAACAAAACCGATTGGATGGAACCTTATTTATTAGCTGTAGCGCATGGATACGTATACGTTGCTCCAGATGGTGAAAATATTAAAGAACCATTTATGAGTACAAGTATCTGGATGTCGAACTATATCTATCCTTCTAGCCTGACTACGTTGACGAATAAAAATAAGTTAACTGTTACGGATTTTTCAGTGAATAATACACCGCAAAAAGATTATACCTTTATAGGTATGATTATTCTTAAGTAAGAGAGGTTGAAAGGACCGTGAAAAAATACATTTTAGGGATAGGCTTGTTTTTAACAAGCATTTTGTTTGGAATTAATGCTTCAGCAATGGATGGTGATAATACTCCACTGTTCATTCAAACAAAAGAAGTACCTTCAGAATTGAGGATGTATGCACAGCAAGATTGGCAATTTTATTTTGAGAACTTGTCTGTAGTGGAAAATACAGAACCTTTAAGTACAGATGATTTTTATTTGGGGCAGCCATTTACTTTAACTAATGAAACAGATACTCAAACAGCCTATTTTCCTATTATCGATAAAGAATCTGGGCTTATTCATGATTTATTAGAAGTTTCTTTAATGAACAATACGCCATCGCTAACGATTTCTAGTCAGTTTGTTGAGCTGTTAAATAGACTAACACCTACAGCAGAAGGTACCAGCTTTTCTTTGAACCTTGATAGCGAGAGCCACCAACTTCTGTCTGCAGAAGAACCAACTCGTGAACAAGCAGTTGATATTAAGCAATCGGTAGACAACTTTAATAGAAAGAAACGTTCTGTACCTGATGATACGGTTCCAGAGTATAATCGAAATATTATCCCTAATTGGATGATTACAGAAACGCAAGGATTAGAACCATGGTGTGCATTTTATACGTTATCTACAATGATTAATTCGATTGAAGGGAAAGCCATAACCAATGCAAAAACGCTCATCAAAAAAGCTTTTCGTACTGCCTCAGAAGCAGAATTAGTAGATGGGAAGTATATTACAAGTAAACCTTTTGCACATACCGTTCAAACTATGCAAAAGGAATATGGTTATACTTTGGATATAAAAAATAGTCGATTGACACCAGCGGAAGTTCAAACACAAATTGATAAAAAGGCTCCAGTGTATGTTCATTTAGACAACGTTACTCAGAATTATAATCCTGCAAAATCACATGGAGTTACTGTCATCGGTTATATTATAGCCAAAAATAATACGTTAGATTCTTATTACTACTTTTGGAATCCTTGGTGGCAAAAAGTGATGTTAACTAATCAAAAAGATATGAGTAACTGGAAATTAAATGATAATGTTTATTCATGGAAGTATTCTGGTATTAATTTTAGAAAAGAACCAATAAATTATGCAATGAAAGGTAAAATTGCTACTTTATTATCAAGAGCTACTTACTATCAAACTGGAGAAAAAATTCCTACTGATTTAAGAAATAAAGAGTACATTATCAAGGATGTAAAAAGCATTTCACAATCGAGTTCTAAGGTAGCTTATTATTTGGAGGGGATAAATAAGTGGGTATTAGAGCAGGATGTAAAAGAGTTTCCTACGCCACTGCTTAATAAAAAAGTAACTTTATTATCAAAAGCTAGTCAATATCAAACTGGAGAAGCAATTCCAACTAATGTAAGAAATAAACAATATACCGCTCTAAAAGTGAAACCTTTTAGACGCTCTAATTCAAAATTAGCCTATTTTCTTTCAGGAATTAACAAATGGGTATTAGAACAAGACATTCGGTAGTCATGCATGTCAGAAGTAATTCTCAATTTCAAAAGAGTGTGTTTTTAGATAATAAAAATCAGTAAGAAAAATTTTAGTAATGGTTCTCCCCTAAGTAACTGTCTCTATTATATATTTAATTCAGTTTAATGTTTAAAAGGAACTGGCGAAGAACAAAAGAAAACACAATTCTAAGAAGTTTGCGTTCTTTTAAGATGGGATAAACGTTAAATAGGGATTTTGATAGCAAACTATCTTTAATATCGCTATAATTGTAACCAACAAAAAAAGAAAGTAGGGACTTAAACATGGAAATTACTTTTTCTAAAAAATCAAAGTTCTTCTGTTTGGCAATGACGTTACTTATGGCATTGAGTATATTTGCTAGTGCTGGTGCAAGTGTTTATGCTGCTACGAATGAAAATTTAGAGAGACAGCCATTGAATACTGTTGAACAAGAAAAATTCTCTAGAGAATTTGAAAACGATTGAAATTCCATTTTTGATAATGCAGTAACCTATGATGATTTAGGTAACGTCGAATCTTTAAATTTCAATGTTTTATATGCTAAATATGGTCATGCGGCTGAGTTAACTAAACTTGAAAATCAAGTAAAAGAAGATATTCAACAAACGCGATTTAAACGTGCAGATGCCAAGCAATGTGCTATCACAGCCATCCAAGATACTTTAGGAGTTTCTGCTATACAAGGTCTACTTAGTGGTGGTATTGTAGGACTTCTACAAAGAAAAGCAGCCGCAGAAGTAGCTAAGTTGGTAGCAAAGTATGCTTTTAAAGGTCTTTTGCCTGCGGCAGCAGCGTCACTAATTTGGAGTTTTGGAAGGTGTATGTGGTTTTAATGAAAAATAAAGATGTGGTTTTAGTGTTATATTCGTTCTTTGTAATATTACTAAGCTCTTGTATTTGGTTTTTAATTAAAGGAGAAGCCTTTCAAAAAGTACTATTAAATTCTTTTGCGATTTCTGTTGTAGGAACCATTATTTTTGTAATAGGACTTTATGTTAGTAAAATAAAAAAATAAATCACAATTAAGGTTCTGGTTGTTATTAATCTATCTCATGAAGCATTAGATGAATTAGTTCTAGAAGTACCTGTTGTACTAGTTAAAAATACTGTTAAATCAAATTTTTTGTTTAAAAGAATCATTAAGTTGGTGCCTAACTATAAAATCAGATCAATTGACTAAAATCCAATAACATTGGGGGATACTCTGTAAATCGTGTGTCGCAGTACGTTAGTCTTGTAATAAATATTAATTAGGAGGGGTTTCTATGAAAAATATTTTACTTTCTATTCTAGGGGTATTATCTATCGTTGTTTCTTTGGCGTTTTCTTCTTATTCTGTCAACGCAGCTTCTAATGAGTGGTCGTGGCCACTGGGCAAACCATATGCGGGAAGATATGAAGAAGGACAACAATTCGGGAACACTGCATTTAACCGAGGAGGTACTTATTTCCATGATGGGTTTGACTTTGGTTCTGCTATTTATGGAAATGGCAGTGTGTATGCTGTGCATGATGGTAAAATTTTATATGCTGGTTGGGATCCTGTAGGTGGAGGCTCATTAGGTGCATTTATTGTACTACAAGCGGGAAACACAAATGTGATTTATCAAGAATTTAGCCGAAATGTTGGAGATATTAAAGTTAGCACTGGACAAACTGTTAAAAAAGGACAGCTGATAGGAAAGTTTACTTCTAGTCATTTACATTTAGGAATGACAAAAAAAGAATGGCGTTCTGCTGTGCCAGCAGCGTAAAGAACCATAAAAATACTCGAAATTTCCAGGATCACGGGAAATTTCGAGTATTTTTGTTTTTTAAGATAGTGTAAGTTACGATATA
>OATB01000791.1_pt1 | contig 15995 bp, 16 predicted proteins | sample 1494941 | NCBI WGS metagenome assembly OATB01 (sample SAMEA2579931, study PRJEB22360) | human gut metagenome | reverse complement strand
GAAAGATTACGAGGTTTCGAATTGGTAATAATGCATAATAAAATAGAAAAATATTAAATAAATATAGTAAAAATAACTTGACAAACAAAACCGAAAGGGTTATTATAAGGTCAAACATAAACAAACGTAATACAACGAAATAAAAAGTAAGTATTTGAAAGTACTTGAATGGGAGATGAGGTTATGTTTATTGAAGAACGAAAGGAAAAAATAATAAAAGCAGTAGAAGCAAATTTATCAGTAACTGTAAATGAATTATGCGATTTATTCGGGGTTTCAGAGGTAACTATTCGAAAGGATTTAAATGAATTAGGAAATGCAGGATTGATTATACGTACTCATGGTGGCGCTGTTAAAGTGAAAGAAACAGCATTTGAACACTGTCAGGCAACGAAAGAAAAAGAAAGAATAATAGAAAAAAAGGAAATAGCAAAAAGAGCTTATGATGAAATTAAAGAACATGAGACAATTATTCTGGATGCAGGAACAACAGTGCAGGAATTGGCTAAGTTAATCAGAAAAGGAGAAAAGAATCATCTCACCGTAATTACCAATGCTTTTAACATAGCAAATGAACTTATGGAATGTGAGAATGTAGAGTTAATATTTGCCGGAGGATGTGTCAGATCCCAGATTCTATCCTGTGTAGGAATGTTCACAGAAGATCTGTTAGGCAATGTAGTTGTGGACAGGGTGTTTTTGGGATCGAACAATATTAGTGCAGAACATGGTTTGACTACACCAAATATGCAAGAATGCCGGGTAAAACAATATATGCTTAAGTCAGCAAGAAAAAAATATGTATTGGCTGACAGCAGTAAATTCCGAACAAATTCTTTATACTGCATATGCAAGTTTAAAGATTTGAACCTCATCATTACTGATGATGGGATAGGCAAATCCTATATGGCTAAGATTACAGAAAAAGGAGGGAATGTGGAAGCTGTCAAGATAAATAGTTAGATAGGAAGTGCAGATGATAAGAAATACAATGGGGAAGTACATGAAAGTTTGCTTTGAATGTACAGAAAAATGGAGGAGAAGGCTATGAGTCTAAGAAAAATGGGAGCAATTGGGTTAGCATTAATAATGATGACAGGGGTAATAACCGGATGTTCAGGTGGAACGCAGACGAAGGAAACTAAGTCTGCTACTGAATCTGCAAAGACAGTAGCATCAAAAGCAGAATCAGATAAGTCTGAGACGGAAGCTGCCACAACAGAGGCCGCTAAAAACGTGGGAGAAACAAAGGCCGAAGAAATAATTTCTGAAGCAGCAGCACAGACCGGGATAGATAAGGAGAACAAAGATATCACTTTAGGCATTTCTATTTTCACCAGAACGCATGTATTTTATAACAGAGTGGAAGAAGCTATGGAGAAAAAGTGCGAAGAACTTGGGGTAAAGGCTATTTTCATGGATGCGGATACAGATAGTGAAAAGCAATTGTCACAGGTTCAGGATTTTATTACACAGAAGGTAGATGCCATTATTATCTGTCCGGTGTCTACAGCAGGAAGTAACAGTTGTCTGGAACTGGCTAATAAAGCAGGGATTCCGTTGCTAACGGCATTTACAAAATCTGATGGAGATTCTATCTGCCATTTTGGTACAGATGAGAATGTCGGTGGTGAACTGGCAGGAAAATATATCGAAAAGGCATTGCCGGAGGGCGGAAAAGTTGCAATTATTACGTATGATGACGTTGAAAATTGTGTTTTGCGCGCAGAAGGATGCAAGAAATATCTGGAAGCAAACTGCGAAAATATAGAAGTAGTTGATGAGCAGAATTATCAGGGAGATGCCGAAAAAGCATCAGCTATTACCCAGGACTTTCTTCTGAAGTATCCCGATCTGGATTTAATCTTTGCAGTAGGGGATCCGGCAGCTATGAGCGCATATACAATTATAAACGGTGCGGGAAAAGAGATTAAGGTTATCGGATATGATGGTAATCCGGAAGCGGTTAATGAGATCGCCAAAGCTGGCATTTGGATTGCCGATGTGGCTCAGGATCCGGAGGGTATCGGGCAGGCAATGATTGACAGTGCAGTGAAGGTAATACATGGAGAAGAAATCCCAAAAGAAAAATATATAGAGCCATATATTATCGATGGTGAAAATGTCAGTGAATATCAAAAATAACAGTAGTTTAAGACCCGGTTTGCAGATCGGGTCTTTATAAAATAAAGTTATTGAAAATATAAAGAGGTACACGGAATGGATAGACAGCCGAAGATTCAAATGAAACATATTATAAAGGAATTTCCCGGAGTTAAGGCTCTGACAGATGTAAATCTGGAGTTTTATGCAGGAGAGGTACATGCTTTGTTAGGTGAAAATGGGGCAGGGAAATCTACACTGATTAAAATCATCAGTGGTGTATACAAAAGAGACAGTGGCGAAATGATTTATGAAGGAAAAGCGTGTAATTTCGAAAATGCAAGGCAGGCATTGGACAATGGAATCAGCGTTATTCACCAGGAACTAAGTGTAATACCAGACCTGACGGTTGCCGAGAATATTTATCTTGGCAGGGAACAAAAGCAGAAAAATGGATTTCTGGATAAAGTCAGGATGAAAAAGGAATCGCAGGATATTTTAACGATGTTGGGATTGAAGATAAAACCGGGAGATCTGGTTAAAAAATTAAGTGCAGCTGAGAAGCAAATGGTGGAAATAGCAAGAGCTATTTCACAAAATGCGAAAGTGGTAATAATGGATGAACCGACTTCTTCTATATCTGAGCAGGAAGTAGAATCCCTTTTTCGTATCATTAAAAAATTAAAAGAGGAAAAGGTAGCAATCATCTACATTTCTCATAGACTAAAGGAATTATTTGCAATTGCAGATAAAGTATCTATTTTGAGGGACGGCTGCTATATCAAGACAGTTGCTATGAAGGATATAGATGAAAAGGGTTTGGTTTCACTGATGGTTGGCAGAGAAATTAAGACATACATAGACAGAAGTGATAAGAAAATTGAGAAACCTGTACTTGAGTTAATTAAGGTTTCTAGAAAAAAGGCATTTAAAAATGTAAGTATTGAGGTGGGACAGGGAGAAATTGTAGGCATTGCAGGACTGATTGGAGCAGGAAGGACAGAAGTACTGAGGGGGATTTTTGGGGCAGAACCTTTTGAAGAAGGAGTGATGAAACTGCACCAGGAAGAAATACGTATTGAAAGGCCGATGCAGGCAATCGAAAAAGGAATTGGTCTGGTTCCCGAAGACAGGCGCATGCAAGGGGTTATGCTAAAGAAGTCAGTAAAAGATAATATTACCTTGCCCAGTGTAAAAAACAAGGCCAAGATGGGATTTGTAGATGTTAACTGGGAAAATAAAAGCAGCGAAGAGTATATTAAAAAATTAAAGATAAAGACGCCGGGCAGAAATACTGTATCTAAAAATTTAAGTGGAGGCAATCAACAGAAGATCGTAATAGCCAAGTGGTTATTGGCTGGGTCTAAGATATTATTACTGGATGAGCCTACAAGAGGGATCGATGTGGGAGCAAAGTTTGAGATCTATACACTGATGAATCAATTTACAAAAGATGGCGGAAGCATTTTAGTAGTTTCTTCCGAATTACCGGAGTTATTGGGAATCTGTGACCGGATTTATGTAATGTGCGAAGGCAGAATTACCGGATGTCTGGATAATCATGAGTTAACAGAAGAGGTCATCATGCATTTGGCAAGTACAGCGATGCCCCAATCATAATACGAAAATATAATGGTACTTAATCTAATGAGGTAGAATAATGGGAAAGAATAAAATAAACATGGGAAAAATAGCGAAACAATATGCGCTGATCGGATTTCTCCTGATTTTGTGTCTCATCATTTTTATAGTAGAGCCACGATTTGCATCAAAAGAAAACTTAATTAACGTGTTGATTCAGATTTCAATTAATGCTTTTATAGCTACAGGGATGACATTTGTACTCTTAACCGGAGGAATTGATCTGTCCGTGGGACCGGTATGTGCCCTAAACGGTATTTTGGGAGCGCTTCTATGCAAACAGCTTCCGGCAATGAACATTGGTATGACTTTGATCGTTGGAGTTGTACTTTCGGCTGCAGTAGCAATTGTTATTGGAGGAATATCAGCAGTAATCATCTGCAAATTTAATGTGGCACCTTTTATTGCCACGTTGGCAATGATGAACGTGGCAAGGGGTGTATGTTATCTTTTAACCAACAGCAAGCCGGTTTATGAATTGCCGGAAAGTTTTCTGTGGATTGGTCAGGGCTATGTGGGGCCCGTACCATTTATTGTAATCCTTACAGTAATTGTTCTGGTGGTATCTCATATCATTCTAAGTAAGACAGCTTACGGACGGCATATATATGCGGTGGGAAGCAATGAAGAGGTAGCGAAATTAAGTGGAATTGGAGTAAATAGAATTAAAACGTCCGTTTATATGATTTGTGCGGGACTATCTGCATTTGCAGGAATCTGCCTGTCTGCTAAAATAGGGACAGGACAGCCGGCAGCAGCTGAGGGATATGAACAATTTGCGATTGCAGCGGCTGTTATGGGAGGAACCAGTCTGGTTGGCGGTACAGGAGGGATTCCCAACACGATCATTGGTATTATTGCAATAGGAATCATCAATAATGGATTAAGCCTTATGCAGGTTAATTCATACTGGCAGAAGGTAGCCATGGGAGTCATTATTGCATTTGCAGTAATTATGGACCGGTTAAAAATAAAGGCAGAGTAAAGAAAGTACGGTATGACTGATAGGAGAGGTAAAATGAATACGATAAAGAATCGTCCGGAAGACATGGTTGAGGAAATGCTAGAAGGATATGTCCGTTCCAATCGTGACCTGCTGGAAAAAGTCAGCGGTGTAAAAGCAATTCGTGTTAAGAATACAGCCCCCAGGGTTATGATCATTGCAGGTGGAGGTACAGGATGCGAACCAATGTATTTAGGATACGCAGGAGAAGGAATGGCAGATGCCATTGTAAGTGGTAATATTTTCGCTGCTCCTTCTGCGACTGCATTGCTGAAGACAATACGTCAGATGTATCATGAAGATGGAGTACTTATGATCACCGGTAATTATGTAGGGGATGTGCTGAATTATGAACTTGCTGTAGAATTATGCGGTTATGAAGGAATAAAAGCAAAGGCAGTGTTTGTAAAAGATGATATTTTACATGCGCCCAAAGAAAGCCGTGGAAACAGAAGGGGAATCACAGGTATTATGTGCGTGATTAAAGCGGCAGCAGGAGCAGCTGCCAGCGGTTTGATGTTAGAGGACGTAGAGCAGATTGCCATTAGAGCCAGGGATCAGACTGGAAGCGTGTCGGTCACTTTCTGGCCGGGCTACCGCCCCGAAACAGGAGAACCTATGTATGAGATGGATTCTGATATCATTGAAATCGGCATGGGATTTAACGGAGAACCCGGAATTTTGCAGATGAGGATGCCCACATCAGATCAGCTTGCAGCAAAGGTATTAGATTATCTGATTCCGGATATGAATCTTAAAAAGGGTGATGAAGTGCTATTGATTGTGAATGGGAAAGGAGCGACTTCAAATATGGAACTTTCCATTATGAGCAACAGCCTTCATCAGTATCTGATGTGTCAGGAAATTTCAGTTTTTAAAACAGAAGTGGGTAATTTTTTTACGGCTCCTGGAATGGGAGGGATCAGTGTAACACTTATAAAACTGGATCCTCTTTTAAAAAGGTACTATAACCTGGATTCGTATACGCCGCTGTATACTTATCGGGCAAAGGTATAGAGGAGGGAGACAAAATGAAAGATTATTTGGAAATTGAGGAAGTAAAAGAGATGTTCCGATGTATTTCCAGGCAAATGATATCCAGCGAAAAACAATTGACAGAGATTGATAATATAATTGGAGACGGTGATCATGGAATTGGAATGGCTATTGGTTTTCGAGCTGTTGATGAAGCCTTAGATAATATGAATTCAGATACAATAAATGAATTTTTCAAAGAAATTGGAATGACATTATTAGATGCTATGGGTGGTGCTTCCGGGGTAATATTTGGCACAATGTTCATCAGCGGATACGGTGCAGCGCCTATGACGAATCAGTTAGATTTGGATACTTTAAGCAGTATGATGAAGAAATCATTGGAAAATATCAAGCTCAGAGGTAAGGCAAAGGTGGGTGATAAGACTATGATAGATAGCTATGAGCCTGCTGTTCTGGCTTTGGAACAATGCAGCAGAAATAAGAAAAGTCTGTCCGAAGGAGTGACAAATGCCTGGATTGCAGCTAAAAATGGTGTGGAGGCAAGTAAACTGTACAGTGCAAAAAAAGGAAGAGCGGAATCATACGGAAACTTATCCATTGGTACTCCTGATCCTGGAGCAGTTTCAGTCAGTATCATTTTTGAGGCTATGAACAGATATATTACAGATGAGTGGAGGAAATAAATTATGATGACATCCAGGGAACGAGTTAGGGCGGCAATCGGGCATAAAGAACCGGATCGTGTGCCAATTGATATTGGAGGAACAAAAACAACAGGAATACATGTAGATGAATATATTAAAATAGGCAATTATTTGGGAATAGATACGGAACTTCCACGTTGTTATGAACAGTTTCAAATGTTAGCTAGGGTTGAAGAACCGATTAGAAGATGGCTTCACAGTGATGTTCTTCAACTTGAAAATCTTTATGAGACCTGGGGATATCGGAATTCGGGCTGGAAACCATGGAGAAATACAGCTGGGAATACAATACTTATGCCAGGAGATTTTCGTTATGAGACAGATAGTAATGGTGATATTGCATTATTTGATGTGAATGGAAGGCATGTGGCAAATATGGCATCTACAGGCAGCTACTTTGAAAGGCTGGCAAACCCTCCACTGGATTTATCCAGGGAAATCATCATGATGGATATTGAGGAATTTAAAAAATCTGTGACTCTATACTCAGATGAAGAACTTCGTATATTAGAAAAAAGAGCAAAATTAATGTACGAAACGACAGAGTACTCCATACATGGGGGAGCTTTAAAAGGAAAATTGGGAACCACTGGTATATTTGCGGGACATCCTTTTACGGAATGGCTGTGCATTTTAGTTTCTGAGCCGGAATATGCGGAGGAAATACTTGGAGCAGCAGGTGATATGGCAGTAAAAAATATTGAGATGTATCTTCAGGCAGTAGGAAGCTATATAGATACCATTTTAATTTCAACTACTGATTTTGGCACCCAGACAGGAGAACTGTTCAGTCCCGGTGTATTTAAGGATCTATATATGCCGAATTATAAAAAGATGTGTGACTGTGTACATCAGAATTCCAAAGTAAAGACGATGTTCCACAGCTGCGGTTCCATTCGTAATATTATTCCGTATTTTATAGAAGCAGGCTGTGATATATTAAATCCCATTCAGGCAAATTCCTATCGAATGGACCCGGCGGAATTAAAAGCAGAATTTGGAAATGATCTGGTATTCTGGGGAGCCGGTGTGGACAGCCAGACGATATATCCGGGTAAAGATCCGTCAGATGTAAAAGACCAGGTAAAAGAGAGGCTGGAAATACTGATGCCCGGAGGAGGATGTGTATTTACCCCTATACATAACACACAATTTGACGTTCCTGTAGAAAATGTCGAAGCATTTGTAGATACTGTTTTAGAGTATGGAAGATATATATCATAGGAAAGGAGGGGACGATCATGATTACTGCTGTAAATCTAAATCCTTGCATTGATAAAAGCATTCTAGTATCCGGATTCCAATATGGCCAGCTTAACCGTGTCGTGGATTCCTGTGAGGAAGCATCGGGTAAAGCCATTAATGTGGGGATTGCAGTAAAAAGAATTGGAAAAGATGTGGAATGTCTTGGTTTTAATTATAAAGGGAACGGCAAGGTATTAGAAGATACGTTAAATGCGTATGGGATAACATCTGAATTTGTATGGGTAGAAGGTCGGCTAAGGATCAATACAAAAATTTTAGATCGGGACACAAATATCCTTACGGAATTAAATGAATATGGAAGTGAAGTGACAAAAGAAGATATCTGTAAATTAAAATCAGTAATCAAAGAGCATGCGGCAGCCAGCAGCCTGGTAGTTATTGGTGGGAGTGCACCTGTTGGAGTAGATACTACAATCTATAAAGAGATTTTAGAAGAATTATCAGTATATCCGGTTAAGATCATTTTAGATGCAGAAAAAGATTTTCTTTTAGAAGGGATTAAGGCAAAACCTTATCTGATAAAACCAAATTTATTTGAATTAGAGACTGCATATGGGAAAAAATGCAGATCTATTGAAGATGTAATCCTTTTGGCAAGGGAAATAATAGAAAGCGGAGTGGAGGTTGTCTGTGTATCTCTTGGAGAAAAAGGGGCAGTTATATGTGATAAGGAAGAAGCCTTTTATTCCCGGGGGCTGCAGTTAAAGATACAGGGTGTGCAGGGAGCAGGAGACTCTATGGTTGCGGGAATCTGTGCTGCTTTAGAGGAAAAACTGCCAATGGAGGAAATGCTTCGCTACGGCATGGCAGCTTCAGCAGCTTCTTTAGTTTTAAAAGGAACCCAGATGTGCAGCAAGGAAGGTTTCTTCAAATATAAAGAGCAAATAAATATCCGGAAAATGGAGGTATAGTAAAATGGAATTTGCATCAGTAAAAGAACTTCTCTGTAAAGCACAGAAAAATGGATATGCAGTACCGGCTTTCAATGTGGAAAACATGGAAACGATACAGGGGGTTATACTGGCAGCAGAAGAATTAAATTGTCCTGTAATTTTACAAACAACCCCGTCCAGTGTGAAATATGCAGGACTTGACTTCTTCGCAGCATGCGTAAAGACTGTAATCAGAAATGCAAAAGTACCTATTGCACTGCACTTAGATCATGGTTCAAGTTATGAATTGGCTGCCAGGGCTATGAAAGAAGGATACTCCTCCGTGATGATTGACGGCTCCCAATTAAGCTTTGAGGATAATGTCTTATTAACCTCCAGAGTTTCCCAACTGGGTAAAGTTCTTGGGGTAACTGTAGAAGCGGAGCTGGGGAGTGTCGGAGGAAAGGAAGACAATACAATATCTGAATCCATAATGCTTACAAATGCTGCAGAAGCTGCAGAATTTGCAGAAAAAACAAAGGCAGACAGTCTGGCTGTCGCAATTGGTACGGCACACGGATTTTATAAGGGTGAACCTAAACTGGATATTAAGCGACTGAAAGAAATAAGGAAGGCTGTTGACATTCCTCTTGTATTACATGGAACTTCGGGTGTGCCGGATGAAATTGTAAAAGAATGTATACATAATGGAATCTGTAAAGTTAATTATGCAACAGATTTAAGAAATGCATTTACAAAGGCGGTGAAATTAAATATAGAGGAAAATCCGGATAATATAGATCCTAAGAAATATCTGGGAGCAGGAAGGCTGGCAGTTTCAGATATAGCTAAGAAAAGAATCCGGTTGTGTTATTGCAATAAGATAAAATTTTCATAAATATTTTTAATATCATTCATATATTCCTTAAATTGATGTTTTTATGATGTGTTTGGTTTGATAGAATTATCTTGTAAAATTGTTCTTTGCATATATGTGACGGAAAGAACAATAAAAAAACAAAGGAGAGGATATAGAATGACGAAGAAAAAAGGTAGAAAAGTATGGTGCAAAGTTTTATCGATTATGATGGCGGCTGCGTTAATTGCTGAAGGAGGAAGCATTGGCGCTATGGCAGCAGAACCTGGAAACCAGGTGGAAGAGAATACTGTTTTGGAAACGGAAGCGATGTTAGAAACAGAAACAGAAGCAGTGTCAGAAACAGAAGCAGAGGCATTAGATACAGAAGTTGCGTCAGAAGAAGTCTTAGATGATTTAGAAGAGATGAATGTCGTTAAGGAAGCATCACCAATTCAGTTTATAGATGTCAATTTATCCGGAAGAGAATTTGTTACGACAGCGTCTGTAGGAGAAGCTCCTTATTATCAGGTATTTCGATTTACTACACCTGAAAATGGTGGGGGATATTATACATTCTATACAGAATATATAACAGCTATTATTGATTCTTATGGCTATTTATGTACGGAAACACAATATGAAGATTTATGTAACAGGATAGAACAACAAGGAAATTACGTTGGTGCATATGTTCCTGAACAGTGCTTAGCTTTTAATGATGACGGTGGCAGCGGCTATAATTTCTATATTAATTATGAGCTTGAAGGTGGTACTACATATTATTTTGTTGGTACACGGTATAGTAAGAATTATGTAGGCGATTACAAGCTCATTTTTATGAGAGATATTCATGTTAATATGGATACCCAGGGGGCTGTAAGTGCTGGTACCGAGGTTCTGTATTCAAAAGGAAATCTCTGGTATCCCACCAGCGACAGGTCAGGAGAAAAGGTTACTAAGATTGCTTCCCCGACTAAAACAGGATATTTATTTGATGGTTATTATACGGAAGCGGACGGTAGAGGAACACAGGTAATTGATAAAGAAGGAGTAGTTCTAAGTACACTTTCAGAGTTGAGTGTTAATGCTACGATCTATGCAAAATGGTCTCCGGATCCAAGCCTGAAATATACGGCAACTATAAACAACGGAACGGGTGATGGAAGTTATGCAGCTGGTACCAAAGTTAATATTAAAGCAGATACACCGGCTCCGGGAAAAAGATTTAAAGAATGGACGGTAAACAATGGCGGAGTAACTCTTGAGAACAGTAAGAGTGAAACTACGAGCTTTTCAATGCCAGCTAATGCAGTAACAGTAACGGCAACTTATGAGAATATTGAAACTTATAAAATTACATATAATGCAAATACGATATCAACTGTTACGGGTACACCAACTGATACAAATGAATATATGGCAGGAAAAACGGCAACAGTGAAAGTAGCTCCAACCAGTAAATCCATGTTTTTTACAGGATGGAATACAGCTCCAAATGGAAAAGGAACCAGTTATGCAGCGGGTCAAAATATCACCATCAATGGAAATGTGACTTTATATGCACAATGGAACAGTACTTATACCGATTCCAAATCATTAAAATATAAGGTGACAGGAACAAAATCAGTATCTTGCATTGGAACTACCAATAAAAAAGCAAAATCTGTAAAAATACCGGATACCATTACATTTAATGGAATTACATACAGAGTTACCAGAGTTTCAGCCGGTGCTTTCAGGGATAACAAAAGGCTTACAAGTGTTTCTATTGGAAATAATGTAAAGAAACTGGAAAAATTAGCTTTCTTTAAGTGCATTAATCTTAAGAAAGTAACGATTGGAAGTGGATTGGAAACCATTGGAAAACATGTATTCTGTCATGCTAAGAAGAACTGTTCAATTGTCATTAACAGCACAAAGTTAAAAACAGTGAGGACAGCTATGAACCATGGAACGAAGAACATGACAGTTAAGGTGCCTAAGAGTAAATTAAAAACATATCAGAAATTATTTGCAAAGACATCTAAAACATTGAATGTAAAATCAAAATAGAGTATAAGCAAAATAAAGTAAAACAAGATAGCGAAAAACACAATCCCCGGACTGATGTATTGTCCGGGGATTTTATATATCATGCTCCATGTGGTCCTGTCCTCACTGATACATAAGCTAAGCAGCTCTAAAAATAGAATAGATCTTCAAATTTTCTATCCAGTGCGATACATAAAATTAAAGCAAGTTTTGCAGTTGGATTAAACTGTCCTGTTTCGATGGAACTGATAGTATTTCTGGATACGCCAACCATTTCAGCAAGTTGGTTTTGTGAGAGCTTTTGTTCTGTCCGAATTTCTTTCAGATGGTTTTTTAACACTAACTTATCATCCATACGTTTACCTCGATAAACTAAGTATATAGCTTACCAGCGACGCTGCAGAAGCAATGGTGCCTGCAACTGTTGAAATTAAGTATGCTTTGTTCTTGGTGAAACGGTATTTCGGATACGATTCAGCAGCAATAAATGCCCAGAACATCGCAAAGGGGGCATAGCTTTGGTGACCTTTAAAGGTGTTGAAAAGTATTAAGAAAATAAATACCACGCAGAAGGCACTGACACCTATTCGGCGACCACTGTTTTCTGCTTGCTGCATTCCTTCATCCCTTTTTTCAGCTCTGCTTCTTGATAAAATCTGTTCTTTATTCATAAGATAACCTCCTTATGTGTTGCCAAGTTTTCTTTACATTGCTATTATATACCTGCCAAGTATACTTGTCAACCAATTTTGCCAAGTTTTCTTTACAGTAATGAATTCGGCAGATGAAGTCTTCCATACAAATCCAATCTGAAGTACAATTTTACAGAACAGAAGATGAAGATTGAACAGCGGTCAGAATATCTCCGTTCAGATAGTTTCTCCCCCAGTTGCACATTGATTCCAGAACAGGAATAATACTTTGCCCAAACTCTGTAAGGCTGTATTCCACTTTTGGAGGAACAACCGGATAGACAGTCCGCAAAATCAGGCCGTCACGCTCCAGCTCCCGAAGCTGCTGTGTCAGCATTTTTGGGGTAGCGTTTGGTATATTGCGATGCAGTTCACTAAAACGTAGAGTTCCATCTATTAAATGAAACAAAATCAGTGCTTTGTATTTACCACCTATCAGTTCCAGGGTTGCTTCAACCGGACAATTATATGTGCTTGGACATCTCATTTTATCACCTCTGAATTTTCTTATACTATCTTTTTGGGTACTATATATCAAAAAAGTGCATACTTGCTATGATGGGAATTAATGCTATAATTATATTCGAAGTTGATAAAAACATCAACCTTTGCTTGCAGGCAGCTTCTGTTAACTATAAATCAACACTCGAATTAAAGGAGGTAAGTATGAGTTTTCTTGAGATTGTGAAAAAAAGATCTTCAGTGCGTTCCTATACAGAACAAAGGGTAGAGAAAGAGAAACTGGATCAGATTCTGGAGGCAGCTCAAGCAGCACCCACTGCTGCTAATTTGCAGCCGGTGCATCTGCTGGTTGTTCAGGAACCGGAAGGAATGGAGAAGATTGGTAAGGCGGCAAATATATTTAATGCGCCTCTGGCAATAATAGTATGTGCAGATCACAACAAAGCCTGGGTTCGTCCATTTGATAAAAAGCAGACTGCAGATATCGATGCTTCTATTCAGACAGATCATATGATGCTCCAGGCCACAGAACTTGGCCTGGGAAGTGTTTGGGTATGCTATTTCAAACCGGATATTCTTCGGGAAGAATTTCAGATTCCTTCTAATCTGGAGCCAATTAATATATTAGTGATTGGATATTCAGCTCAGGAAGGGGCGGACCCCAATAGGCATAGCCGAACCCGAATTCCGGTGGAAGAATTGGTTTCTTATGAAAAACTTTAAAATATTACCGGAAAAGCCTGTGGATACCATTTTTTAATAGAAACCGAACATTGCGCAAAAATTGCTTCAAAGTCCAGCGGCTGTGAAAAATGAATGTTAAAAATGATAGAAGGTTGAGTGGATAAAAATATATTCCACTCAACCTGAACTTTATCTTATTATTTTTTTTCTTTCACTGGCATTAAAAGATCCAATTGTAATAACTCCAATTCGTTTTCTGGCAATCCTATATGGCTATAGAAATTTAGGTGTTCTTCCAATAAGCCGCACATATGCTCCTGATCTTGCAAATCACCTGCAAATTCAAACTTTTCACTACTCATTACCCATTCCAGAAATGGGTCCCATTCATTAAAATTACCAAAAGAGATCATATGAGCTGCATACAGGCCGCCGCTGAATTTCTTTTTTATAAGCGGTGCAGGAACGTTCATTTCATCAGGTATGGTTACCCATGCCTCATACCCATGATATCCTGTTTCATCGACCGGGTTTGGGTGGTTAAATCCATACCTTCTTAAATCTGGTTTTATTTTTCCCAAAGCGTTTTCCACTATAAAGTGATCCAGCCGGACATTTGCATTTAATTCAGGTTCATCCCCAATATAATGAGAAGCAGCTATAGTTGCCGGGGGAAGATAAATAATGCGGACATCATTAATTTTAGAAAGGTGTTCATCTGCCTTTTTTAATCTTTCGGCAGTTGGTTCCTCTTTGAAATTAATACTAATAAGGTCGAGGGATTCAATAGTTGCCAGTAGGACATCATCCTGTGGTATGATGTTCTTTAACGGCAATTCCGTAGTTTTGCTGAGTTCCACAACAAAACGATTCAGTATATCCCTGATTGTGGAAAGAGCCGTAATTTCTTTGTCTAATTCATCCATGTTCTGCTGAAAGATTTCAATAGCGGCCACAGCATTGGTATTATTCAATATAATTTCTATCTGGCGGACAGGTATTCGCAGCTTGCGAAGAAGTAAGATTTGTTTAATTCGGGATACAGCTTTGTCATCGTAAATGCGGTAGGAATATCCTTCGGTTCTCAAGCTGCTGATTAATCCTGCTTTTTCGTAATAGCGAAGCATTCTTGTTGATATACCCAAACTTTTGGATACTTGGCTAACAGTCATTTTTTCCATGTTATACCTCCTTACAGATTCAGTATAAACTGCGACACGGTGTCAAGGTCAAGTGGGAAATAATTATACGTAAAAGAAAGGAGGGCAATTTCTATTCATCCCAAAAGTCTTCGATTTCTTCCAATATTTCATCCTCCGGGATAAGCGTTGCTTCAATAATGTTTTTCCCTGTCTTTTTTAAATAATATTTAATCATATAATATCCGCAGGCATATCCGGCGCAAAAGGGCAGGCCCACAGGAAAATAACCCAGTGTTTCGGCAATTTCATCTCCATAGAGATAAGAGGTTAAGTTATCCATGCCTTTTACATCTAATGCATCCCGGATAAGCGGCTTTATATAATGCTCCAGGGTGTCCATGTCTATTTTGCTAACCCAGGGACCGAGTTTTTCTTCACCATAAATAAAGGTGGCATAGTTCTCAGCCAGACCTTCCGTGACCATCATACCTGCGAGAGAAATATCATCATGCCATTTCACAAACTGGAACCGTACATTATGGCTGCATTCATGAGCAAGGGCTGCAGGCATTCGTCCAATGGTGTAATCATTGGGCATTATTGCACCAAAGATGTATCCAGGTATGCCGCCATCACCGGAATATCCATCGCTGAGCTTAGTGTAAGGACTCTTTGGATTCGCAAGCAGAATGGTATATAGATAGTTTCGCACCGGTAATTCGATGCCGGCATCCTCGAATCTTACAAGTGCGTCTTCTATTGCGTTCCCGCAGCTATTCCAAAATGCGTCATCAGACAGTAAATGCACACTTTCTTCCAGGGCCTCATCAATTTCCGCAGGATCCAGATAACCCAGCATATTACTTGCCATTATAACATCGTAACCATTTTCCTGTTTCGCTTTCAGCGGAATATTGTAGCATGCCCATTTTTTCTCAAATGGTTTCATCATCTCATAGCGATAGATATCGTTCTTCTTTTCCATAGGTGCAGCTATGATTTTACGGTAGATTGCATCTGAGCGTATGTTCTTGATTTCCATAGTAAATTCTCCTTCTAATATTTAGTAATGATTTTGGAAAACCCCACAGCCGGTTGGGCTTTCCGTATGTTCACTAAATATGATACACCTTGACGCGGCGAGAAGGTCAATACTTTTTGCTGTAGCTGTTTTGTTCATATACACGTTTCCCCAACAGTGTAATTGCCTGCTTGGGACATTGATTAATACAACGGTAACACATGGTACATGTATTGCCGGAAATGGCAGTTCCATTTTGCAGCGTTATATTTCCAAGGGGGCATAACTTCTCGCATTTGCCGCATCCGATACACTTAACGGTATTAATTTTAAGCTTGTCTGTATATCGTTTTGTTTTATTGAGAAAATAAAGTCTTTGCCCGAATAAGCCAGCCAGCCGGGATAAACTTCCAAGTCCCTCCCAGGGCGGATTCCCTGCCTTTAGTTTATGTACTGCTTCTTTTGTTTTTGCATCTGCTTTATGAACTAATATTTTGTTTTGTTTCAACGAGTTTT
>OATB01000790.1_pt1 | contig 16038 bp, 18 predicted proteins | sample 1494941 | NCBI WGS metagenome assembly OATB01 (sample SAMEA2579931, study PRJEB22360) | human gut metagenome | reverse complement strand
TCGGCTATATCCTTCCCACTACCGGGCGGATTCAAGACTTTCACTCGTTGGAAACATGCGCCGCCAGGCGCACATAAATATAGGGGCGGTCTTTCCGCCCCTGTTTATTGCCAGTGGGAGTGTTCATAAATGATCAAGTATTATTGCGTATTTAAACTTTAGGGTCTGAGTGCTGATTATTAGTTTATTGTTTATTTATATTTTTTAAAGGCTGGGTTCATTCCGTTTTAGATAAAAAATATCATGAAATTTAAAGTATTATTTGATCAACGATAATAAAAAAGACCTGCTAAAATCAGAGTTTGGTCAATTTATAGTTTATCGTTGCAGTGATAGCAGTTTGATGATATGATTTTATTCATACTACAATGCACTTTTATGTGAAAATGGTTATCTGAAAGTAGTGACATTGCTAAACTTTTAAATGAAAAAGAGATAACAAAATATTTTATAATTGAAAAAAGTATTACCTTAGATTAAATATATAATTTGAAAGGCAGTTGAATGGTATATCTATTAATTGAAACGATAATATTGTGTGCGTTGTTTTGGGGGATATGTTACATAAATACAGGTAATGATGAGAAAAATATGAAAAGTTTTTTGTCTTATCCAGATGAAGTACAATGCATCATAAAAGAAAATTCAAAGTTGAAATCTAAGATAAAGACCACTTCACCATTTCTATCTTTTATTTCAAATATGGCATTATTTGGTGTTGTTCTTTTTCTTTTTGGATTAATGATCAGGCAAGATCGATTCATCTCTAATTTTTTCAATATACTAATCTTAGGTCAGATTCTAAATGTATTTGACTTTGTTTTTATTGATATGGTATGGTGGAGAAATTCAAAACGAATTAGATTTACAGAAATCGAGAATAACCAAGCTTTATATCGTAGTCCAAGAAAACATTTTAATTCATTTTTGAAGGGGATTGCGCTTTTCTTTTTAGTTGCCATTATGGACGGTTTTTTATTATCTATGCTCTGATTTATATGCTGTAATTTATATGCTCTGATTTATTAGAGAGGAGGATACTGGGGTTAAATTTATGTGTTTTCTTATGTAACCAGCCCTGACACTGTACAAGCCAGGTCAGAGCTTATAAATTTATATCCTATGAAAATTAATGTACGAGTAATATGCTATTATTTCGGGAATTCCGAAACTACATCCCAGATCTCGCTAAAATATTCCCTTACTTCTACCAGCGAGGGAAAGATTTTCAAACTTATTTCAAACATCTCATCATTTGGGGGAATCAGATCTGGTACCATGACAGGCTTCATACCGGCACGATGGGCGGCACGCATCCCGTTTAAGGAGTCTTCCAGTACATAGCACTCTTCTGGCTTAACCTGCAGCATTTCAGCGGCTTTCAGGAAGATATCCGGTTCAGGTTTGCTTTTTTGAACCATATCTCCGCCAGCAATTACATGAAAATAATCCCGGATGCCAGCCATTTGCGCTTCTTCTTCCAAAATATCAATTTTCGTGGATGAAGCAACTGCTATATTGCAGTTGTTGGCTTTTAAGAATTCAAGCAGTTTAAGAAGTCCTTTTTTCAGTGGTATTCCATCTTTTTGTAATATGTGATTAAAAGTGAACAGCATTTCTTCGTTATATTCGTCGTAGGGAAAATTCCCGCCAAATTTATCACAGAATATTTTGCGTGTAGCAAGGTTGGTAGTTCCGATACAGCTGTAACAGAGGTCCCTGAGATCCCCTAAACCATGGTTCTGCCCAATTTCAATCCATGATTGTAATATTAATGCTTCTGTGTCTGCAACAGTTCCGTCCCAGTCAAAAATTACTGTCTTTTCCATAGATATTCTTTCCCTTCATATATATTTGTTCCGCCATTACATTCGTATGGAATATTTTTTATGAATTTAAATCCCAATTTGATCATTACATTTTCAGAAGCAGGATTTTCTGCTGCATGTCTTCCTACAATCTCTTGAATCCCTAACACTTCCGTTGCAAACAGGATTATTTCTCGCATTGCTTCTGTAGTGTATCCATATCCCCAGGCTTTTTTTCCAAGATTATAACCGATTTCATACTTATTATATTCTTCTTCCAGATATATTAAACCGGTACCTATCAGCTCGGCTGTGTCTTTTCGCACCAATGCCCAGCGATACCAATCATCTGCATCCACTTGACGTTTCAAAGGTCAGCCACTCTATCGTTTTCCTGATATCGTTATGGCTTGTCCAAAACATATATTTTGCCACGTTTGGATCACTCTCCCATCCCTGGAATACAGCCTGTGCATCTTCCATAGTGAAAGGTCTCAGGATCAGTCTTTCGGTTTCTAATATTGGCGTTTTCATTTTGTTTTCTCCTCAGAACTTCATTTATATAACTTTTTGTGAGCTGTGGGTTACATTTTTAGGACTTGTAGATACAGGATTTAATTTTCCAATTGGCTTTCGAAAGCATTAACAGCAGGTTACTTGTTTCCAGGTTTCTTCCTGATTTTGATACTCTTCATTTAACCAGTCCACTACCAGATCCAGATTTTGATCATTTGCTTCAAATTCTTTAAACTGTTTCTTCTCATCCGGAGTAACATCAGAGCAATAAGGACCTGCCCAGATAGATACAATGAGTTGTTTGCCAACAAGCTCGATTTTATATCTCATGCCCTGGCAGCTTCCTGTACAAGCTTCTTTTTTTAGAAAATTCAAATTAACGATATCTTTTTTCTCTATCATAATATGTAATCTCCTTTTAAACTTTTTGCTATCTTTGTTTTGTGATGGGCTTAAATCCTTCTCCCAGAACCTGGTCTGCTTCTGTTACGATCATAAAAGCATTGGGATCTTCATTATATACTATTGTTTTCAGCTGATGGTATTCCTGAATGCGTACCACGCATAAAAGTACCAGGGCATCTTTCTGGCTGTATGCCCCCTGGCCTTTGATAAATGTGGCGCTACGTTCCAATTCTTCAATCACCTTTCCGGCAATAACTTCATTCTTATCTGACATAATCACTACCTGTCTTCCCTTATCCAGACCATAGATCATGCCATCTATAACCTTTGTCTGGCAAAACAGTGCAACCATTCCAAACAGACCGGATTCAATATTTCCGAATACAATTATAGAGAGTCCAAGGATAATGCAGTCCACCAGCATCAGGGCGCTTCCAATCTGTACATGTGGGAATTTTCTTTCAATCAGGCAGGATATAATATCTGTTCCTGCAGTAGTAGACCCTCTGTAAAAAATAACACCCAGGCCAAATCCCATACAGACACCGCCAAAGATTGCTCCCAGCATGCGATCCCCTGCATATTGGGGAAAATATGGCGTTACCAGGTAATCCAGAACGACACTGCTGATAATCAGGGTCCGAAGTGTTTTAAATGTAAATTTCTTACCCAGATATCGAAATGCCAGATAAATAATAGGAATATTAATCACCAGTGTCATGGTTCCAATTGGAAGCCCCCAAAGGTATTTGATTAAAATTGCAATACCGGATACTCCTCCGGGTGCAATATTAGCCTTTTCTGCAAAATAATAAATACCAATGGCAAGGGCAAATGAACCAATAATGTCAAAAAATGTATCTATAATAATTTCTTTGTAACTTTTTTTCAGCTTCATAGTTTACCTTCTCTCGTTCTGTAATTTAAAAAAGCCTGGATTTGAGCATTCAGTATTCTTAGTCTATCATAAAGAAATCCTGCTTTCAATGAAAACTACATTGAAAAAAAGTATTTTCTTGGATGCCGGTAGTTCCTTATTACCGCCACATCATATAGATGACAGGTTATATTCAAAACTTCTATAGCTTAACTTAAGCTATTCTTAAGACCTCTTTCCAAATTTTAGTGTATAATTATAATAATTTAGAAAGGGGGCTTTACACTTGCGAATTAGTCATTGTATTCCATTTTACAAACCGATCATTCCGGAAATCCTCAAAGAGAAAATAAGTTTTTCCGCGACTGAATCTTTAACACGCGATGAAGCTATCTGGTATAGTTATGCTTTGATGATAGTTGCTGAACAATTGGAACATGAAGAAATTGATATCAACTCACTCACTGCAGTTACCGTAATCTTTACCATAAATGGTATCCTCTCAATCGATGGGGAATGTTCTAAGGGAGAAAGTGTCTACCTGGATCTGATTATCTATTCTATGAGACATATTCGCTCTATTTCATCACGGAAACTGGTTCTGTTCAAATTTCTGGAAGGATTAATCAGACACTTTTGGCAATTGGAAGATGATTCTATGGTAAATAGCAAGGTAAGGCAGTTAATGCAATACATAGAACAAGATTTCTCTTCAGGGGATTTATTACATAAGTTTGAAGCTGCCGAACTTCAGGAAATGTACAGTTAAGGTCAGATTTCACATAAATCGGGGTATGCCGATGTCGGAGATAAATGCTCAGACAGGCTCTGTGGGGACCTGCATGAATTTAATTTAATTTAGAAAAAGAATATCCGGTTTTCATTGTACTATCCTGTTGGACAGTCAGCAATGAACCGGATATTCTTTTTATTTCGTTGTGCTGCCAAATCCGCCGTTTCTGATTTCAGTTGCATCATCATCTACTGTTATGCCGTATTCTACAAAAATCCCCTGCATAAAACCAGTTCCTGCCTCTACCGTTATGGTCTTATCTTCGTTGCTGTCATTTGTTATTTTTGAAAATATATGGCCTTCATTGTCAGAATAAAAATAATCGCTGTCAATAATACCCACTGTATTATTCAATTGCAGGCGGAATTTGAATCCCAATCCGCTTCTGGGATAACATTTTAATACCCAGTCAGCATTCATCTCAACACGAATACCAGTAGGAATTTTAATGGTCTGTCCAGGATTCAGCGTAAAGGTAAAGGGACTGTAAAAGTCATATCCGGCAGACCCCGTGGTTGCTCTCCTGGGAAGCTTAATTGCTTCATATATGCTTTTGATTTCTGATTCTGAAGCAGAAGGATTTCCGTCTTTGTATCCTGCCTCAAACTGGGTATAACTTACTTTATGAAATTTCGCTATTCTCTGCATGTTATTCTCCTGTATATGTTTATTCCTATGTAATAATTCTGCTCTTTTCTACTGGCAGTAAAGCACCGTTTCACCAAGCTGCAGTGATTTTTGTACATCGATTACTCTTTGGTTAGAACTGCCTCTCCAGTGAAGCTGTTTTGATTGTTTATCACACTCATATTCTCCATCCACACAGACATCCAGATATTGCATGATGGAAGAATGCCTGACACTTTCCCAGGTGGACCCGGTATAAAGCCAGATTGATTTTTGGGGAAATTTATCCCGGATTTCTTTTGCCAGCTCTTCTACGTCTTTTTTATTTTTTGAATGCAATGGATCTCCACCACTGAAAGTGATACCGGATATGTAAGTCTTCTCTAATTCAGCAAATAATTCTTCCTTAGCACTTTCGTCAAAAGTTACACCACCATTTGGATCCCAGGTTATTGGATTGTGACAATCCTTACAGCAATGGGAGCATCCCGATACCCAAAGAACTACCCGCAGCCCGTCTCCATTTAGCATATCGTCTTTTGTTATATTATGATACCTCACGTCTATCGTCCTTTCAGTTACAATATTTAGTAAAAATTTTATAATTGCACACCATATCGTGTTTTTACGCCAGTGATTATCTTACCATTTTCATTCCCAGACGTCAAGACTTAAATCCCTGGTTTGGATTAAGACGAATTGATTTCCGGCTGGAAATTTTCTTTAAAAATTGAAAAAACCGGGGAAAAATGCGCTTTCTGATATGCACGCATTTCCCCGGTAAATTTTAATTTCCACATTCAATACTGATCTCATTAAATAATTCCAGGATCTCTTCTACTTCCGTTGTTTCTTTTTCGGACCCTTTTTTATCCAGTATTACATTTCCCTGATGCATCATAATCAATCGGTTGCCATATTCGACGGCATATCGCAGATTGTGGGTGACCATGATAGTTGTGAGATTTTTTTCTTTTACAAGCTTACCCGTCAATTCCATAATGATCTCAGCGGTTTTGGGATCCAGCGCTGCGGTATGTTCATCCAGAATCAAAAATTCGATTGGTGTCATGGTGGACATTAAGAGTGCCATAGCCTGTCGCTGTCCCCCGGAAAGAGCGCCTACCTTTACTTCCATTTTATCTTCCAGACCCAGATTCAGCTGGCGCAGGCTGTCTCTGTAAGTATCAATCCTTTTTTTATTGATTCCGGGTTTTAAATTATACTTTTTACCTTTATTGTCAGCCAGTGACATATTTTCAAGAATCGTCATGGTTGGGCAGGTACCCATAGAAGGATTTTGAAACACCCGTCCAATGCGCTGATGCCGTCTATAATCCCTTGCACCGGTAATGTCTTTTCCATTCATCAGTATGCTTCCAGAATCAATGTCTATGCTGCCGCAGATAATGTTCAGCATGGAGGTTTTACCGGAACCGTTGCTGCCAACGACAGATACAAATTCTCCCTGCTTCACCTCAAAATTGAAATTATCAAAGAGACACATTTCATTGATCGTGCCGGGATTATAATATTTATTAATATTCTTTAATTCAAGCATGTGCCTTCACCTTCTTCTTCCTGTCCATACTGATTACTAATATTACAAAAAACAGTACTGCCGTGATTAATTTCATATCATTTGCCCCAAAACCAAGCTGCATTGCGATTGCCACACATGCCCGGTATAATATTGCGCCCACAATGACCGCCGTTGTATTATTTACTTTCGGGATAAATTTACAAAGATTCACTCCTATGATAACGCTTGCCAGTCCAATGACCATGGTGCCGGTACCGATTGATATGTCAAACACTCTCTGCCACTGCGTATATACACAACCGCTAAGTGCTACAAGTCCATTTGCAATAGCCAGACCCAGTATCTTTACTTTCCCGCTGTCTTTTGCCAGGACGGTAACCAATGCATGATTATCACCTGCTGCCCGGAGTAAAAAGCCGGATTTTGTCTTCATATAGGCATCCAATAAAAGCTTTACCGCCAATGCCACAATTACAATAATTATTAATGTCTGATATGGTACCAGAAACTCCGGTACCATTTTTGTTAAGAATGAATTATCAAACATATTGTCCATACTAAAGATCGGAACATTTGCCTTACCTGCAATTTTAAGGTTAATGGTGTATAATGCAGTCATCATGATGATTCCCGATAACAGGTCACGGACTTTGAACTTTACATGAATGATGCCGGTAAGCGTACCAGCCAGAGCGCCTGCTGCAAACGCTATGGGAAGGGTCAGATAAGGATTTACCCCATTCACCATCAGCGTGACTGTTACCGCCGCCCCCAGGGGAAAACTTCCGTCTACCGTCAAATCCGGAAAATCTAATATTTTGTAAGTAATGTAAATGCCTAAGGTCATGATGGCATATATAATTCCCTGTTCTAAAACACCTATTAGTATGGACATATCTTTACCTCTGTTATCCTACGATTTTTAATTATGGTCTATTGTGCTGAAATTTCTGTAAATGTTTCCACTGCTCTTCCTTTTGTATCATCGCTGATTGTAATTCCAAGATTCTCTGCAACTTTAGTATTCAGGTAGAGACTGCTTTCTGTAATTGTTTCATATTTCATATCGCTGGCTTTTGCTTCACCTTTTAACACTTTCGCAGCCATTCTTCCGGTCTGTTTACCAAGTTCAATATATTCAATTCCTTCAGACGCCATACAGCCAATTTTTACCTGCTCGATTTCACTTCCGAATACCGGAATGTTTTTCTTAGAAGCCTTATCTAATATAGTAGGAAGTGCGCTTACAACCGTGTTATCTGTCAAGTTATTCAGACAATCTACTTTTGCCAATAAAGTATCTGCTGCGGATGGTACATCGGCAATGGTTGCCACTCCTGCTGTTTCCAGAGTAAAACCGTATTTTTCTACTAAGGATTCGTATTCTTTTATGCTGCTCTCTGAGTTTACTTCGCTGGTTGTATATAAAATACCGATTGTTTTGGCTTCGGGAAGCAGCTCACGGATCATTTTAAGCTGCGCTTCTACCGGAAGTTTATCGCTGGTACCTGTAATATTACCGGATGGCATCTGGTCGTCTTTGGCAAGTTCTGCTGCAACCGGATCCGTAACGGCAGTATAAATAGTCGGAATATCTGTTTTCATTGCTGCATTATAGCATGCCTGAGCACTTGGTGTGGCAATTGCACACATCAGGTCTACTTTATTTGCCACAAACCCCTGAGCGATGGTATTCGCATTTCCCATATCTGCTTCTGCATTCTGGTAATCCACTTCAAGGTTTTCGCCCTCTACAAATCCCTCTTCTGCAAGCCCTTCTAAAAATCCTTCACGGCAGTTCTCAAGAGAGCCATGCTGTGCAAACTGAGCAATTCCAATTTTATAAGAACCTTCCACTAACTCACCGGACCCTGCCTCTTCACTGGCGCTGTCTGCTGTATTGGCATTTTCTCCTTCTGGTTTAGCATCCGTTGTTTCTGTGTTTCCTGTTTCTGCTGCTGTCTTACTGGATGCACCTGATGATTCTGTAGCAGCGGAACCAGTTGCAGTTGATCCACATCCTGTTGTTATTGCTGCTGCCATTGCCACGCTTAAAATTGTAACTAAAATTTTCTTTTTCATAATAAATTCTCCTTTTTTTCATTAATTTTGATTAATAGTTTCAAACAATCACAAAACTAATGGGAACGTTAATCTGCTTCTTTGTGATACTTCTATACACAAAAAAACCGCCCCAAGCCTTCGCTTGAGACGGTAATAATATCATATTATTATCGCGGTACCACTCAAATTAACATAATGTCCACTTTCGCATGTACTATCATACACTCCTGATTGATAACGGGTTCGGTTCCCGACAGTGCCTACTCTTTTTATAACGGATAACTCCACTATATAATATTTCAGACTGCCCTCGAAAGTCCATTCGGCAAACCACTCAATACTGCAATCACACCACCTGCAGCTCTCTGTAATTTTGTTGATAAGCTTACTACTCTTTCTCATCGGTTTTGCTTTTTGTTTTTTACAGTTTAATACTAATTCGTAGGTGTTGTCAAGTGTTTTTTATAATATTTTTTCGTTTTATTACAAAGTCTGCTTAAATATTCAGTTTATTGCATCCTTTTCCTCATGATCTGGTTGTCAGGGTGAATTTTTCTGCTCCTATCATCTTCTTGACAGCATATAAAATTAGATATATAATAACAGTGTTATATAACATTGTTATTATCAAGAAGGAGAATATACATTCATGCCACCCAAATCCAAACTCACCCGAACCGATATTGTAGAAAAAGCTTTTTCCCTCACCAGGCTTATGGGCTATGAAAATATTACTGCACGTTTACTTGCCAGGGAATTACAATGTTCTACACAGCCAATCTTTCACATTTTCAAAAATATGGATGAATTAAAAAAAGAATTGTATGAAAAAACCAGAAATTATTTTACTGAAGTAATGCTTGTTCCATCTTCGGACCCCAATACCCCTCTTTTTTTAAGTATGGGTATGCATTACGTTGCACTCGCACAAAAAGAAAAGCATCTTTTTCAGTTGCTGTGTATGTCCGACAGTTTTCAATTGAAGAGTATTTACCAGCTGGCAGAAGGAATACCTGCATCGGCTGATGCCGGGCTGTTTACCAAGATGTGGATATTCACACATGGCATCGCATCCATTGCAGCTACAAATACCACAGACCTTCCGCAAGAAGAAATACGGCAATTGCTGATTGAAGTATTTAAAGATTTTTATAAAGGAGATGGAAATGAAAAAACGCAGGCATAAGTTAAATATGCTGGAACCAGGATTGGTCATGAGCATAGTAATTGCCATAACAGGTCTTCTCAGCCTTTTAGCCGGTCTTTTTAAACAGTATAGGCCGGCCTGTTTTTTTGGCATAGCAGCAATTCTGCTGTTTATCTTTTTAATAATATTACTTATTATTGAACAACATCAGGATCATCATATGTATCTGGAAGCAAAAAAGGAAGATCCGGATGTGAAATAAATATAACTCTTACACGATGCAATGCTCGCTCAGAAGAAAGGTCAGACGATATGGATAACAAGTATTATGAGATCAAAAAAGAACGTACCCACTTATTTTCTCCTAGCATTAATATAGCTATTTCCTTTCTCATACTGGAAAATCTCCGTATGGATACATTGAGATCCGCCGTTGATAATGCAGTACAGAATAATGAGATATTTTCCTGCCGTCTGAAGTTTGAAAAAAACGGTCAGGTATTCTATGAACATTTCGAAAGCTGCAGGTATACATTTCAAGTTTCAGGAAGTGACTGGATGGATGTGGTTATGGAGCAGGAATCTATTCCTTTTGATTTGCCTGCCGGGGAGCTGGTGCGTTTTTTTGCTCTGTCTGAACAGACTGGAACACGTTTGCTTATAATTGCTCACCATCTGGCGGGAGACGGATTATCAATTGTCTATTTAGCGGATGAAATCATGAAAGCCATATCGGGAGAAACTCTGTCTTATAAGCCGCTTCTGCTGCCGGATCGTAACCGGATGTGCGAAAATTGCAAATTAAATCCCGTTATGCAGATCATGGTGACATTATTAAACCGGAGATGGTTAAAAACAGGAAAAACGTTTTCTTATAAGGAATACCTAAATATGTTCACAAAATACTGGTCCTCTCACAAAACCATTGCTTACACTGCTGCGATTCCCCCTTCTCTGCTGAAAACCTTAAAAAGCCAGTCAAAAAAATATGAGATTACATTAAACAGCATTTTAATCACTTCTTTTATCAAATCGGCTGATGAACTGTCAGATGTGGGAATGGCTGCCAGCATACGTCCGGAACAGTTTACCGGAATGGGAAACTATGCAACTGGTATTTCCATCCGTTACCGATATGACACCCATAAAGATTTCTGGAAGAATGCCCAGGCAGTGCATCAGCTTATTTACGGGAAACTGAACAATCCAAACAAAAAATTTTTCCTTTTGACATTTATGGACAGCTTAGACCCAGGTCTGATTGATTCTGCTTATTTTTCCGCTTTTGGAGAGTACCAGAATAAAACTTCTGCTTTAGTCCAAAATATGTTTGGCTACAATCAGAATCCAAAAAGCATTAGTGTCACTAATTTAGGGAAGATTCCACTATCTTCAGTATATGGCGATTATCATATATCTGATTTTATTTTTCTTCCGCCCCTTGTCCCTAATGCAAAACGTTTGTTTGGTATCGCTACTCTGGATGACCAAATGTATATCACGATTCATCTGGAAAAAAACTCTTCTCTTTCTTCAGAGAAAGTTTTCTTTGATCAATCGGTGGAATACCTGTTTCAGTTGTAAAAACAAGATACGCCTTATATCGAAACTACTGATTCTCTTTATCGGCTCAGCAGCCACCTTCGGCCATCTGCTGCGCCGATTTATTTTTCCCCTTCTCAATGTGCTTTTTCAAAAACCAAATGAAAATATCCAAACATTTACATTCACAAACAATTATCTTCTCAAATCTTTCACAACAATTTTCCACTTATATGTAAAATATTGTGCTTTATTACTACTTTTCTTCTCTTTTCTCTGTATGAAGACAAACCATATTCCGCTTCAAAGCCAAAAAATGACGATTGGTCATTTTTGTATTGTATTGTAGAATCTTTCGTGCTAAAATATTCCTATCTTATTTAGAAAGGCAATGATGTTATATGGAAGACTTTAATCTTTTTTTAGATGAATTATTTCTGGATATGCCTGATACCAAAGAAACGAAAGCCGCCAGGCACAATTTATTGTTATATCTGCAAGCTGATTATGAGCAGCGCCTTCTTGAGGGAAAGGCATCCAGGCAGGCATTGATGGAATCACTGATCTATTTTGGTGCCAGGGAAAATATTGAAAAAGAAGTGGCACATCAGGAATTTATCAGTTCTTACAACCGTTTCCGTGAAAAATATCCGCTTTTAATCCGATGTGGATTTTTAGCTATGCTTATCATTCCGGCGATATTTTTGATACTTATGTTTAGCCTGGAATCAAAACTGAATTTTCTTACTGTCTGGATTGTGTCGATTATTCTTTCTGCCGGATATTTAATCTGTGTGGAATACATTGATTATCGATATAAACGTAAACTCCACCTGACGGAACCTGAACCCGAACTGGACGGTAACAGCATGATGGAGCGTATTGAAAATGCTGCAAATTATAATGGAGGCTGATATGAAAAAAATATTTAAAATATATGTTCGGGACTTATCCCGTCTTAGTAAAAATGTAATGGCAATGATTGTGGTAATCGGAATCAGTATTATTCCAGCATTGTATGCCTGGTTTAATATTGCGGCAAACTGGGATCCCTATGGAAGCACCTCCGGCATTAAAGTTGCCGTTTCCAATGAAGACAAAGGCTATAAAATGGATACGATGAATCTGGATGTGGGATCACAGATTATGGATAATCTAAAAGGGAATGATCAGATAGGCTGGGAGTTTACAGACACGGCTGCTGCTGTTGACGGAGTAAAATCCGGCAAATACTATGCTGCCGTAGTTATACCTGAAGATTTTAGTAAGAAAATATCCAGCATTCTGTCCACTAACATCGAAAGCCCGAAGATCCAGTATTATATCAATGAAAAAAAGAATGCGATTGCTCCCAAGATCACGGATAAAGGAGTAGGCGTCATTCAACAACAGGTTAACAGTACCTTTATCAGCGTAGCTACGGAAACGATTGCCGGCATATTGAATACTACCACGGGAGATCTGCAAAAAGACGGCAATACCCTGATCGACCGCCTGATTAACGTAATGCAGGTCGTGGATTCCGACTTAAGCCAGTATAGTTCTACGATTGATGCATTTTCAGAAACAATTGACGGTGTGAATACCCTGCTTGCTACAACAAAGCTGACCTTGCCGGATATCAGCTCCACACTGGAAAAAGGTACTCAGACAATTAATGATTCACAGTCCGTGCTGGATACTTCCAAGTCCTCTTTAAACAGCGTAAACCAGTCATTTGGCAACGTATTGAATTCAGCACAGGATATATACGATTCTATTTCAAATACTGCTTCACAGGCCTTTGGTGATATTAATAATGACATTTCCGATGCTGCCCAGCAGCTCACCCAGACAACGCAGCTTGCCCAGGCAATTATTGATATGAATACGAAAAACATTAATATCCTGACAGACCTAAACGCACAGCTTCCCCAACCGAAAGATGAAATTAACAGTCTGATAGATAAATTAAATATATCCAGCCAGAACCAGCAATCCATTATTGATAAAATAAATGCGACCAGTGAAAGTATCAAAAATGCATCAGATATCAGCAGCGAAACCCGCAATTCTATTTCTTCCGTAATTTCCGGCAGTAAGGACGATATTTCTGGTATCCGTACCTCTTATTTAAATTCGGTACAGCCAATGCTGGATAATCTCATGGATGAAATTACAAAAACGGGAAGCGACCTTTCCGGATTATTGCAGAGTACTAATGGCAGCCTCAGCAATCTGGATGGTATTTTTGATGGCATGAGCTCTTCTCTGAGTTCAGGCCAGAAGGCTTTATCCAGTACAAAGGATGTAATCAGCAGTACCCATGATAAAATACAGAATATTATTTTACAGTTAAATTCCGTGGGGAAAGATAAAAAGCTTCAGAAGTTAATGGAAATTATACAAAATGACCCGAATCTCATGGGCAGCTTTATGTCATCTCCGGTACAGCTTGAAACAACCTCTTTTTATCCAATCGAAAATTATGGTTCGGCAATGGCACCATTTTATACTACTTTAGCTATCTGGGTTGGAGGTATCGTTCTGGTTGCGATTTTGAAAGTCCGGGTAGACGAAGACGAGAAGTTAAAGGATTTACGCCCATCCCATTGTTACCTGGGGCGCTATCTGCTTTTCATGACATTGGGACTGATTCAGGCGTTTATTATTTGCATGGGGGATTTGTATTTTCTTGAGATACAGTGCAAAAACCCGCTGCCATTTGTCGCGGCAGGTCTGCTATCCAGTTTTGTATATACGAATATTATATACACCCTGACCGTATCATTTGGAGATATTGGAAAGGCACTGTGTGTTATCTTACTGGTTATTCAGATTGCCGGTGCCGGAGGAACCTTCCCAATTGAAGTGACTCCCCGGTTTTTCCAGAATGTATATCCTTTCCTGCCATTTACCTATGGCATCAATGCAATGAGAGAGACAGTAGCCGGTATCTATGGCAGCAACTATATCAAAGACCTGCTCCATCTTCTGGTATACGTGCCACTTGCCCTGATGCTGGGTCTGATCTTACGCAAACCACTGATCAGGCTAAATATATTCTTTGAAAAACGACTTGAAGATACACATTTAATGTAAACAATAAATTAAGGGAGGATTTGTAATGAAAAAACTTAAAAAAATGATGATGCTTTTTACTTTAGTTTTCTGCCTTGCATTTACAATAGAGCTGGCAGCATATGCCGCTGAAAGGCCGATAAGTGGTGGAAGAAGTCCTAAATCTGCTGCCGTACTGGAATCTAACATCCGGTATATGGACCGCCTGGAAGAAACGGTTCCCCACAGCAAATGGTACCAATTTACTACAAACAGCCAGGATGCATATTATAATATTACCTGCAAAAATTTAAGTATCCCTACGGGCCTGCTTGCAGTCTCCCAACCTGATTTTGTTCTTCGTACCGAAAATCTCATTGATCTGAAAAACAGCCGTATTCATTTAAAAGAAAACGAACAGGGTAACATCAATTTGAAATTAGAGAAAAATACAACCTACTATGTATCGGTAAATCCAGGAATCAATCCATCGGGAAATACCGGGGCATACAGCATTCAAATCAGTTATCGTTATGATTCTGTCAGCGATATTTCAAGCCAGGCATCTAATGCTGCACTGGGGCAAAAATATACTTCTTCACTGGATGGCAACGGGGATATTGACTGGTATCAATTCAAAGCTGCTTCAGATGGTACCTATCATATCAGCTTTACCAATCAAAACATTGAAACCAGTGCTTTGGATTCCCAGAAAGCAAATATGTATCTCTGCACACCTTATGAGGAACAGCTCTATCAGGAAAGTGCCGGGAAAGGGGAATCGAAGACGCTCACCTGCAGCCTGAATGCCGGGCAGACTTATTTGCTTAAAATAACCATGGGAACGAATAAGCGGAACAATACCGGCGATTATTCTTTTAGGATCTGGAAAGATGTTCCTGTTTCTTCCGTTAAAATCAGGCAGGGTAAAACCATTACTCTGGTAAAAGGAAAAACAAAACAGCTCCAGGCGCTGGTTGCTCCCCAGTCAGCAACAGATAAATCCGTTGCCTGGTCTTCCAAAAACAAAAAAACTGCAACGGTCTCAAAATCAGGAAAGATTACTGCAAAAAATCTGGGGACAGCTAAAATAGCATGCACATCAGTTCAGGGAAATAAAAAAGCATTTTGCACCATAAAGGTGGTACCTTCTAAGGAGAAAATAACCGGAATATCCGGTAAATCCGGTAAATCTCTGCGTATTACCTGGAAGAAGCAAACCGGAATTACTTCCTATCAATTATACCGTTCTGTCAATAAAAACAAAGGATTTTCCAGAATTGCAACTATAAAAAGCAATTGCAGTTACACAGATAAAAATATAAAGCCAAAGAAAATTTATTATTATAAGGTACGTGCCTGCAAAATGAAAGGCAATACAAAACTCTATGGTAAATTTTCCGAAATACGCTATGGCAAACTAACAAAATTAACAAAGTAATTTCAAACACGCTGTAGTACTACAGCGAACGTTTATAGGGTTATATTATATGACTTATATTTGGGGTTGGCTGAGGAAGGACGCTTTGTGGATGATAGGTAGTGTACGGAAAGAGAAGGGGGCGAGCCAGGACATTGATTTGGAAGGCTTACCGCAGAACTGGTATTTTCTAACCTTCCCAGAGCACTTTTTGGCGGCACGCGGGCATTCGCTCCGAAATCCTGATGCATTTCGCA
>OATB01000784.1_pt1 | contig 16134 bp, 15 predicted proteins | sample 1494941 | NCBI WGS metagenome assembly OATB01 (sample SAMEA2579931, study PRJEB22360) | human gut metagenome | reverse complement strand
CCCCAGTAACTACAGGGTTTTATATAAAAAAGAAGGTAGTAAATTTGACACTACCATTCTATGCATGGAGGTGTCGATATGTTAACTAAAAATGACGAAAAACAGATGAAAGCCCTCATGAATGAGCGTGAGGATTTCCGCTATATCATAGAAAAGCTGAAAGAAGATCAACAATTTACTGTGTCCCAGATTTCACATGAGATACGCAATCCTGTTACTTTAATAAACAGTTCTCTGCAATTGATTGAAAAACAACATCCGGAAGTCAGGAACTTTGCTTTTTGGAATCAAACGATGGAAGATATGATGTTCCTTAGAAAACTACTGGACGAATTATCTTCATTCAATAACGGAGAACGCCTTGCTCTTCAGGAAATGAATGTTAAATCCTGGTTAGAGGCTCTTGCCGGGTCTATTGCAACCCATTTACGAGATACTGATATTGATTTTTCCTGTGACTTTCAAAACGAACTGCCCTATATTACTGCTGACGATACAAAATTACACCAGGCAGTCTACAATCTGCTGCGTAATGCTGTAGAAGCATTAGATGACTGCGGTCAAATTATCTTCCGAGCGTATACTCAGGAGAAAGATCTGATCATTCAGGTAATTGATGATGGCTGTGGCATCCGTGACGAAGATCTGGATACCCTCTTTGCCCCTTTTGTAACACATAAAAAATGTGGCAGCGGACTTGGGCTTGCCATTACCAAACGCATAGTGGAAGCTCATAACGGGTGTCTGAAAGTTAAATCCACCCTTGGTACAGGAACCTGCTTTACCATCCTCCTTCCTTACTGCTAGCCTACATAGCTGCATTCTTTTAGTCATGAATATTTATTTAATTATTGCATGCTATCATAATAATCTTGCTCTATCGATACACGTTTCTTTTTGCGATAGAGCAAAACCGCAAGAAGGGCGCCGGTTATCAGGCCTCCTATATGCGCCGAATTATCTATTCCGGCACTGGAGAATCCCTGGAACAAGGTGAGCGCTGCCATCAGACCCAGCCTTTTACCCGTCAGATCTTCCAGTTTCCCCTTATTTCTTGCAATAATAAATACAAGTGCTCCGATTACCGCAAATACCGCTCCCGATGCACCGGCTGAAACTGCAAAATCACCGGTTTTCATATCATACCACATCGACAACAGATTGCCGCCAAGACCACCAATCACATATATTAGAAGATATCGAAATTTCCCAACCGTTCTTTCCAGTGTATCTCCCAGAAAAATAAGCACCAGCATATTGCTGAATAAATGCTCTATTCCAAAATGTAAAAACATACACGTGAAAATGCGGTAGTATTCTCCATGCTCTATAACCCATGGTGTATAATTTGCGCCATGAGCCAGCATAAACTGTACATCCTCTGTATCTCCTATTAATTCCATTATAACAAAAACACCAAAATTAAGCAGAACTATAATCAGATTCATTATAGCCCTGGATTTCAAAAAATCTTTAATTTCGTCCATAGAATCGCCTCTTGCCCTATTGTAACAGATGAATTTCTATTTGCATAGTACTAAGTCACAATTAATAACGCAATTTTAACATGGGTTTGTACCATGTTACTACATTATTTTACATTTTTAGAATCTGATTTCGCCTTTTTGTATAAGTGGTTATTTTCGTCTTTTTTACCTCAACAGCCTGGATGATACTTTTATGCCTACAACATTTTCACAACAAAAAGCGTACATTAGCTACCCGCTTTTATCATTTCCGTAAATTTCAATTCTATTTTTCCAGAACATGATTGTAAATAATTCCAGCAAAAAAAGCTCTATATTCCTTTAAATACCATGCATTCCCACTAAAGTACTAGTGTTTCAAATTGTTGCCATAAATGGCTTCTAAAACATACAATTTTGTTAGACATTCGTATAATTCTATTGTACAAAGATTACTACTAAGCCCTCATATCAGACATGTTATAGTCTAAAATTCGATGATTCTTAAAGATTTTATTTTTTATAACACCTACCATAAGCATATTTTTATATAAGTAACTTTTAAAAATATTAGAATCTTGTTCTATGTTGCATTGCTAAAATTTACCATCATTTTTTATATAATTTTTATACCAGATCTCACCACTAAACATTTCGGAAACTTAATGATTTTAATTCTGTTCTTCCATTGAAACAGCTAGTGCTTTCCTTGTCATCAGGTAAGCAGCAAATTAAACTCTATTACTTGTTTGCGGCGGACTTTTTATAACTGCTGTACACCTTGTAAAATTCTCCTGAACAGACATTTACATACAGATATATTGCATTATAATATGTAATAACTGTTTCTTTTTTGTCTTCTTTATAATTAATTTATACAATTCAAGTTTATTAAATGTATTGGGACCAGTTTTAAAAGGATCTGATTATCCACGATTATCCACGTTCTATATTGTATTATACACAAAAAGCAACTGCATCTCACCGTGTTATACACCCCTGCTCTAATATAACATCAAATATGCTATTTTATAACAATCCTTTCGCAATATTTACAAATATTGATTTTATATCATACCAATTTTGTCAATATATAATAATCTTTTTCATTAAGACCAACTGTATTCGAAAAAATGCAACGGTGCCCTTGACGTGTATACAATGTACATGTTATGATAATCCTGTCAATTAATTAACAATACTTCAATAAATATTCCCCTGCTTTTTTGGGGAAAATTAAGAATATCATATCGTAGGAGGTAATGTATGAGAAGCGAATGGAATGACTTTAAAAGTGGTGTTTGGACAAAAGAAATTAATGTCCGTGATTTCATCCAAAAAAACTATACAGTTTATGAAGGTGATGAATCCTTCCTGGCTGAGGCAACAGAGAACACAAAAGATCTGTGGGCTCAGGTAATGGATCTGAACAAAAAGGAACTGGAAGCCGGCGGCGTGCTGGATATGGATACTAAGATTATCTCCACCATTACTTCCCATGGCCCTGGATATTTAAATAAAGATAAAGAAAAAATTGTTGGCTTCCAGACTGACAAACCTTTCAAACGTTCCTTACAGCCTTATGGCGGTATCCGTATGGCTGAAAAAGCTTGTAAAGATAATGGTTATGTATTGGATCCTGAGGTTGATGAATTTTTCACACAACACAGAAAAACCCATAACGCAGGCGTATTTGATGCCTATACACCGGAAATGCGTGCATGCCGTTCCAGCCATATCATCACAGGTCTTCCGGATGCTTATGGACGTGGCCGAATCATCGGCGATTACCGACGTGTTGCTCTGTACGGTGTTGACCGTCTGATCGAAGATAAAAAAGACCAGAAGGAAAGTACACGTACCATCATGTACTCTGATGTTATCCGTAACCGTGAAGAATTATCCGAACAGATTCGAGCTTTGGAAGAATTAAAAAAATTAGGTGAAATTTACGGATGCGATATTTCTAAACCTGCTACAAATACCAAAGAAGCAATCCAGGCATTATACTTTGGTTATCTGGCAGCTGTTAAAGAGCAAAATGGTGCAGCGATGTCCCTTGGACGTACTTCTACATTTATTGATATCTATGCAGAACGCGACTTAAAGAACGGCACATTTACAGAAGAAGAAATTCAGGAATTTGTAGATCATTTTATTATGAAACTCCGTCTTGTTAAATTTGCACGTACACCTGAATATAATGACCTGTTCTCAGGTGACCCAACTTGGGTTACTGAATCTATCGGCGGTGTTGGTATCGACGGACGCCCTATGGTAACAAAAATGTCCTTCCGTTATCTCCATACCTTAGATAACTTAGGACCTGCTCCGGAACCAAACCTGACTGTACTGTGGTCCACAAGACTGCCTCATAACTTTAAGGCTTTCTGTGCTAAAATGTCCATTAAGTCTTCCGCCATCCAGTATGAGAACGATGATCTGATGCGTGTAACTCATGGTGATGACTATGCGATAGCATGCTGTGTATCTTCTATGCGCGTAGGTAAAGAAATGCAGTTCTTTGGTGCCAGGGCTAACCTTGCTAAATGTTTATTATATGCAATTAACGGCGGTGTTGATGAAGTTTCTAAGAAACAGGTTGGACCAAAATACAGACCAATCACATCTGAATACCTTGATTATGATGAAGTTATGTCCGCATACAAAGATATGATGCAGTGGCTTGCAAGAGTTTATGTAAATACATTAAATATCATTCATTATATGCATGATAAATACTGCTATGAAAAATTACAGATGTCTCTGCATGATGAAAAAGTAACACGCTGGTTCGCAACCGGTATTGCGGGATTGTCCGTAGTGGCTGACTCTCTGTCTGCAATTAAATATGCGAAAGTAAAAGCTATCCGTGACGAAGATGGAATCGTTACAGATTACCAGGTAGAAGGCGACTTCCCGAAATACGGAAACGATGATGACCGTGTTGACAGTATCGCAGCTGATCTTGTAAGAACATTTATGAAGTATATCAGCGGAAACCACACATATCGTGGCGGTATTCCTACCACTTCTATCCTGACCATTACCTCAAACGTTGTTTATGGTAAAAATACAGGCTCAACACCTGATGGAAGAAAAGCCGGAGAACCTTTTGCACCGGGTGCTAACCCAATGCATGGCCGTGACGAGCATGGAGCAGTTGCTTCCCTCGCCTCCGTATCCAAACTTCCATTCCGTGAAGCACAGGATGGTATTTCCAATACCTTCTCTATCATTCCGGGAGCACTTGGTAAAGATGATCAGATCTTTGCAGGAGATATCTCCGTAGATATGGATCTGGGCTGTGGAAGCTGTAATGCACCTACACTTTTTGAAGGTGTAGAAGACGAAGAAAACTAAATCTTTAAATCAATTATATGGAGAGAATTTATTCTCCCCATATATTCGAAATAGATGTAACCGATTGACTTACAGGCAATTATCAATTATAAGGAGGACATTACTATGACAGTTAATAACGCTCAGGTTGAAAACTTAATTAATCTTTTAGACGGCTATGTTGAAAAAGGCGGCCATCACTTAAATGTAAACGTATTCACCCGTGATACATTACTGGACGCGCAGGCTCATCCTGAAAAATACCCACAGCTTACTATCCGCGTATCCGGCTATGCTGTAAACTTTAACAAACTGACTAAAGCACAGCAGGATGAGGTTATCTCCAGAACATTCCATGGTGCAATGTAAGACTGCGTGATTGTTATCAATCAAAGGAGGCGTATGCTATGAAAGGCCGTATTCATTCTTTAGAAAGTTTTGGTACCGTAGATGGACCGGGTATCCGATATGTTGTATTTACACAGGGATGTCCTATGCGCTGTCAGTATTGCCACAACCCGGATACCTGGGAGGTAAATGCCGGCACATGGATGGATTCGGAAGAAATTCTGTCCAACTACGACAAGAACCGTGCCTTTTATAAAAACGGAGGTATCACCGTCACAGGCGGTGAGCCTCTCCTTCAGATTGAATTTGTTACCGATCTTTTTGAAAAATCTAAAAAAGAAAATATCCATACCTGCCTTGACACTTCAGGCATCACCTTTGCACCGGGCAATACAGAGTATTTAAATAAACTTGACCGTCTGTTAGCTGTAACCGATCTGATTATGCTGGATATTAAGCATATTAATCTGGAAGCACACAAGAAACTGACCGGCCATTCAAATGAACGTATCCTTCAGTTTGCAGAATATCTGGAGGAAAAGAAAATTCCTGTGTGGATCCGCCACGTACTGGTACCCGGACTTACTGATGACCCAAAGTATCTGACAGAGCTCGGCAACTATATAGGGGGGCTGTCTAATCTGAAAGCTCTGGATGTACTTCCATACCACAATATGGGAAAAAGCAAGTATGAACAACTGGGCATGGATTATCCGCTGGCAGATCTGGAGAATTGTCCCAAGGAGAAAGTTATTTGGGCAAAATCCCTGATTTTAGACGGTATTCGACAAAAACGGCGCAAAAATTAACAAATATTTCACTTGTATAATCATTATAAATGTATTAGAATAAATTGAAAGGCTTGGCAGACAAGTCGAAAAACAGTATATTAATTAAGGAGGATATTATCATGGCATATGTAATTTCAGACGAATGTGTAGCTTGTGGATCATGCGCTCCAGTATGTCCAGCAGAAGCAATCAGCGAAGGTGATGGAAAATACGTAATCGATGCAGATACTTGCTTAGATTGTGGAACATGCGAAGCTGAATGCCCAACAGGCGCTATCTCAGCAGAGTAATTAAGGTATTTGAACACGGGAGTAATGCTCCCGTGTTTTTTTTATGCCCTAAATTAATAACTAATAAAAATAGAATCAAAAAAGCCTAATATTCTTGTAACAAAATAGGTTTCTAATTGTTATACTAGTATAATAAAGTTATAAAAATTCAAAGATTAGACAAGTACTTATTGGAAAGCTTAGCTATACTGTCGGATAATAAGAGAATAATTACCTATATCTTCAGGAGAGGGGGACTGTGTATGGAAGCAAATATTCTGGAAGATATCTATCAGCGTTATTCCAGAGAACTGTTTTTATATCTTTATGCTCTTCTTAAGGATACCTCTGCTGCAGAGGATATACTGCAGGAAACTTTTTTAAAGGCCTTTCTGTCCCTGGACAAGACACACCCGAATTTTCGTGCATGGCTGTATAAAGTAGGGAAAAACGAATGCCTGAATTACTTAAAGCGTCAGCAAAGAATCGTTCCGGAAGCTGACATGGAACTTTTTTATGAAAGTGGCTCCCCCTTGGATGGTATCCTTGAAAAAGAGCAAAACCGCATACTATTAGAGTCATTAATGAAACTTCCGATACTGTCCCGAGAAGTACTTGTCTTGCAGTATTTTTTTGAAATGCCTCAGCGAGAGATTGCTGAGATACTGGATTTGTCGCCCGGTAATGTGCGCATTATTGTGCACCGTGCAAAAAAAGAACTTAAGAAAGAGGTGGAAAAAAATGAAATTTGAAGTTGTTTTTGAAAAATATAGAAATCACACTGCATCTGAAGAAGAAATTGCCTGGATTGAAGAAGAAATCGAAAAACATGAGTTAATCGAAGAGTATCTTAGTGAAGCAATTGATCTTAAGCTGGAACAGCTTCACCCAAAAGAGGAAGAAACCAAAAATCACAATACAAATGCCCATAAAGACAGGGATTCAACATTGATTCAAAAGGCTATTCGAAGAGCATTCTTTAAAATGGGTGCGGTATTCACTGCCATATCATTAATTCTTATCCTCTTTATACAATTTGGTCTTTCACCACTACTGGAAAATTTTTATTATAATCCATCAAAAAGTTTGGGTGGAAATTTGAATCAAATCACACTGGATATGAGTGTATTTACAGAATTGTTGATGCCAATGAATATACAGGATTCCGTTGCCGTATCCTCTGCTGATTACGGCTCCTATGATATTTTCCTCCAGCCTTCTGTATCCAGGGGCAGTTCCTATCCTGTACTTTATGCCGGCAGGATTACCCGTAATCATTTAACGATGTACGACGCCAACATCCTGAGCCTTCCCGTTGGTAACCTTCTCCTTAAACCAGAACACCATTATGCACAGTGGACCTGGAGTTCAATCCCTAAGGAAGAAATTGAGCAGAAAATTTCCTCATTACAGGATGAACAGATGTATAAAACATATGTATCATTCAATGACTATAAATCCTTTTCTGATTATAAAATGTTCGAAAAAGAAAATAACCTGAACCTTTCATGGGCAGCATGCAGAACCAGTGAAACGGACTCATACCAGGACTATGTTATTGGCTTCCAGACACAGCCGGAAGGAATCCTACTCCAAAATCCTTACCCACAACAGTATCCCTACTTAAAACTGTATTACGGTGATCAGACTCCCGATGAATTGGATACTTTAACCAATGATGAAAATATTATGAAAAACCACATGGTCAGCATGATGCGCTATCTTACTAATCAGAATACCTTTTGTAAAATGGTAGGCGTAGAACCAGAAATTATAAAAGGGAATACTACTTATATAGAAGAAAATGGTTTATCCATTTATGGATTCGTAAGCTGGCTAAGTAAAGATGATATAAAAAAACTGCAACATTCAGATATGATTCGATCCGTATACTTCGAGACATGACACAAATTGATACAAAACTGTATAGACCTGAATATACCTGTCTAAACCTGTATAGATTGATATTTAAAAGTTCTCACCCGGAATTGTTAGGTGAGAACTTTTGTAATACCAGACATGAAAGAAACATAGGTATATAGAGGAAAAATATGTTTTAAAATCAATGCCTCCAAAAAAAGAACCCTTTCTTCTGCGGTTTCACATCTTCGGACTGGGTTGCTGCTACAAGGTGCTTCGAGCCCTGATTTTGATGAGCACGAATCGACTCATCTAAACGTCTGTATCTGTCTTCCTCTTTTTCCTCACGCAGCTTCAGCAGATAGTCAATTTCTTTGGTAACACTTTCGCTGATCTGATCATTCAGCTCTTTGTTATTTTCTTTTAAAGCAGTTGTAACTATGTTACCCACAATTTTTTCAAATTGAAGGAGTTTATCCACATCAAATTCCAGTTCCGACAACGTTGTTTCCAATACATCTGCAACGCATTTTTCGGAATCTTTTTTATCTGATAATGTCTCTTTCTTACCGTCCTTCACTGCTCTTTCCTGACTGTTTCCATTCTGATGCGGCTTGTCCTTCGAGTTCTCATTAGAAATCTCTTTATGAGGCTTTTGCATACCTTCTGCTGTCTGTTCTTTCTGCTTGTCTTTCTCTGGTTCTGAAGCGGAAGCCTGTGGTATTTTATCTGCTTCATGATCTTTATCAAGTGATTTCCTGTTTAGTTTTTCTTCCAGGTGAATAATATTATCTGTATTTTTGATTTCCCTTTTTGCAATCTCAGGTATTAAAACTTTGATTGCCTTTAATTGAAACCCTCTCTCTTTCAGTTCCTTAATATTCTGAAATATACGAATATTTTCTTCTGTATAGTATCGGTGACCCAGTTCAGTCCGCGCAATCGGAAGTTCCAGTTCCTCTTCCCAATAGCGCAGAACATGCGCTTCTACTGCGACTTTCTTAGCCGCATCGGAGATCATATATCTCGTCTCGTCCATTATTTCCATACGTCCCCTCCATTATTAAATAGAATCTATACAGGCATTTTGGCCATAAGCAAAACGTAAATCTGCACATGGCTATTATATCATATTGATTCTTAGATTCAAACATGGAGATATCGCAAATAATGTCAGGAAAACACCCGATTCATCAGGAAAATTCAGGCTTCGACGAATTTCCCTTCTAACACGTTTAATACATCGCTAATTTCTCCAAACGGGATACTTCTTCTTTTGTTAAAATGTATTTTTCCTGTACCTTTTTAAGAGGTATATTGTTGTGAATGTCTTCTAAGGCATTCAGCATATCACATCTTGCTTTACCGGTTGCATGAGTCACAGCCTGGATGACCGCTTTATTTACAGCCTCTTCAACTGCATCTTCCAGTTCAGTCTTAAATAATTCTCTGATTGCTTCACACATATCGTTCTTCGCCTCCTGAAACTCCTTCTTATTGGATCTTATTATCATGTCCATCGCGGATTGATAAAACTGGTTTTTCTGGTTCTTTTCATACTCCCGGGATAAATGTTCCATCAGCCCTCTGTCATTTATTCCTTCATCTAATCCCCTTAACCACAGATTTTCCTCTTTGGAAAGCATTCTGGTTATGAGTAATTGTATTGGCATAATATCACCCAGAATATAAAAAATTCCATCCTCTTGTTTAACGATCTGAAATCCCCTTACCCTTTTCCAATGATTTATTAATTTTAGAGGAAAACTTCTGCTTACAAGTGTTAGGGTGATATCTGTGATGTCAATTGGTTCACGTCCGCTTCCCTCCTGTTTGAAAAGACAGGCATAAGCGTAGCATTTATAAAAATCATCTATGCTTAAATAATCTTTTGGATTTTTATATTCTATAATATTATACTTTTTAAAAATTTTTCCTATGTTCTTTTTAATTTGAATGTTATCCTTATTCTTAATGACCAATACATCAATTTGCTTTGGCTTCGTCCCCAGCATATGTTCATTCTCAAAGTCCAGGTGTTTAAATTCATCCTGCAGCTCTATCTGAAGTACAGCATAAAAAGCCGGATGCCATTGCAACATCTTCTTGGGCATGAATCCACTCCCTTCTATGGATCATCCCCTTAGTTATTGAATGCCTCAAGACCAGAAGCGAAAGATCCTGTTTATAAATATTAATGAAACAACTCTGTTACATCAAAATAAATACCTACAACGTGTATATTCGATATTTTTTAAAATAATTATCACTTAAAATGGGAAATCAAAGCAGATCTGCTTAATTAGAATTATATGTTTTATTATAGTTCAAAAAATACAATTAGTCAACATAAATATTTATTATATATAATAATTTTATTTAAATGCATCATAATATATAAAGCCATATCATTATATAAAAAACGTTCACCTCTACTAAAGATGAACGCTTTCCGTTACTTCTGCATATTTGCAAATTTCGTATAATTCGGCAGCCATACAAGCTCTATCGTACCAATCGGACCATTTCTCTGCTTAGCAATAATTACTTCCGCGATATTGGGCCTGTCGGTATCTTTGTTATAATAATCATCACGATACAGGAACATAACCACATCGGCATCCTGCTCAATCGCTCCGGATTCACGAAGGTCAGATAACATAGGCCTGTGCTCCGGACGCTGCTCTACAGCACGGCTTAGCTGGGACAGCGCAACTACAGGTACATGCAGCTCCCTCGCAACTTCTTTCAGGGATCTTGAAATATCAGAGATCTCCTGCTGCCTGGAGTCTGTCTTTTTACTTCCGGTCATCAACTGAAGGTAGTCAATAATGATGATGCCCAGATCCTGTTCCAGCTTATACTTACGGCACTTGGAACGTAAATCATTGATTGAGATACCCGGCGTATCATCAATAATCAAATGTGATTTACCAATAATTCCTGCGCCCTCAATCAGTTTTGACCAGTCTTCATCCGACAGATTACCGGTTCGTATGGACTGGGAATCAACCTTGGACTCAAGCGAGAGCAGACGGTTAACCAACTGCTCCTTTGACATTTCCAAACTAAAAATCGCCACTGTCTTATTTTCTTTAAATGCCATATTCTGCGCAACATTTAATACGAATGCAGTTTTACCCATAGAAGGACGGGCAGCTATCAGAATAAGGTCGGAAGGCTGAAATCCTGATGTTTTATAATCCAGGTCGATAAAGCCGGTAGGTATTCCTGTAACACTTCCTTTGTTTTTGGCAGCCTGTTCGATTTTATCCAAAGCATTCAGCACTACTTCCTTAATCGGTACATAATCACCTGAAGTATTACACTGGACGATATCAAATATCTTCTTCTCCGTATCTCCCAGAATATCTTCCAGCCTGTCTTTTGCCACATAACAGGTATTGGCAATGTCTTCCGTAGTCCGGATCAGTTTCCGAAGCATTGATTTTTCCTGGACAATATTGGCATAATATTTAACATTAGCCGAGGTGGGCACTGCGTTTAACAGATCTCTTACAAATTCCAGGCTGCTGATCTCCGGAGGTACTTCCTTTTCCTTTAGACGGTCCTGTAATGTGATCAGATCTACCGGTTTGCCTTCATTGTATAACTCCAGCATGGATTCAAATAATACCCCATACTGATGTTGATAGAAATCCTCGCTGCTGATAATCTCCGAAGCAGTCATAATCGCTTCTCTATCCATAATCATAGAGCCAATTACAGACTGTTCTGCCTCGACGCTATGTGGCAATACCCGTTTTATGAGTGCTTCTTCCATGTCAGGGTTCCTCCTAAGCTTCCTTTACTACAACCTTTAATTCTGCTGTTACTTTCGGATGAAGCTTAATTGGTACAAGCGTAGTGCCAAGAGCCTTGATCGGATTTGTCAGCTGCATTTTTTTCTTATCAATATCATATCCCAGCTGCGCTTTCGCCGCTTCTGCAATTTCTTTGGATGAAATAGAACCAAACGTTCTTCCGCCTTCTCCCACTTTGATGGATACCGTAACCTGCTTTTCTGCAATTTCAGCCGCAAATGCCTTTGCTTCATCCAGAATCTGCTGTGCCACTTTTTCCTCATGTGCCTTCTTAAGCTTCAAATCATTGATATTCTTTGGTGTTGCTTCAATTCCTAATTTTTTCGTGAACAGATTTCTTGCATAACCGTCGCTGACATTTACAATAGCGCCTTTGTTTCCAAGTGATTTTACATCTTCCAATAATATAACTTTCATTTAAATCGCTCCTTCTTCTGTCATTTTAATAATTACATCTTTTAATTTACTGATAGCCTCTTCCACCGTTGTATTCTTCAACTGCGCACCGGCTATATTCAAATGTCCTCCACCGCCCATGCGTTCTGTAATGATCTGTACATTGACTTCATCGATGGAACGGGCGCTGATATATACTTGTTTATTAAACGGTGTAAACACAAAAGAAGCCTTTACACCGATAATATTCAATAATTCATTCGCTGCCTGAGCACCCACTACCGTAGGACTTTCAATATTTTCACTCGGACAGATACTAAAAGCATAGCAGTTCAGGAACAGCTCCGCATGCCGGACCGCTTCTGCTCTCGCTTTATATGCAGCCATATCATTTCTCAGCATTTTACGGACTCTTGTTACATCCGCTCCACAGCGTCTAAGAAAAGCTGCCGCTTCAAAAGTACGTACCCCTGTCTTAGCCACAAAATTATTTGTATCAATAATAATTCCTGCATAGATACAATCGGCTTCAATATTCTTAAGCTTAATGCCATCTACAAAATATTGCAGAATCTCCGCTACCATTTCACAGGTAGATGATGCATAAGGTTCAATATAAGACAGTACTGCATTTTTAATAACCTCACTGCTCTGGCGGTGATGATCCAGAACAACAATGGTTTTCGTCTGCTCCAAAATAGACGAACATTCTGCCATACTTGGACGGTTGGTATCAACCACAACCACTACCGTATTATTATCTACGATTTCTTCCGCCTGGGCATGGTTTACAAACATATCACTCTCATAATCTTTATTATTCAGAAACATATTCATCCAGGGACGAATCGAACTGTTTACATCTTCAATTACGATATGAGCCTTTTTATTCATGAGCCTTGCTGCCCGGTATACACCGATCGAAGCTCCGAAAGAATCGATATCAGTAATCTTGTGGCCCATGACCACCACATCTTCCTTGCTGTCAATAAACTCCCGCAGGGCATGTGCTTTTACCCTTGCTTTCACACGGGTACTCTTTTCCATCTGCTGTGATTTTCCACCATAATAAGAAATTTTCTCATTATCCTTAACGACCGCCTGATCGCCGCCCCGGCCCAGTGCCAGCTCTATTGCAATACGTGAAAAATCATAATTCTGTACATATCCGTTTCCATTTACACCAATACCAATACTCAGTGTAACACTCATATCATTGCCGATGTTAACGGACTTTACTTCCTCCAATAAGGAAAACCGGTTAGATTCCAGTGTCGTTAACGACCTCTGTTTCATTACAATAAAATACTTATCTTTTTCAATCTTCTTCACAATCCCATCAAGGCTTGTAATATATTTATTAATTTTACGGTCTATTAATGCCATCAGCAGAGATCTGCGGACTTCTTCCACACTCTCCAGCGCTTCATCATAGTTATCAATATAAATAAGTCCCGCAACCAATTTCTGTTCTTTATTTTCTCTTATATACTGGTTTAATTCTGTTGTATCAAACAGGTATACTGCAATTAAATAATTCTGGTCTTCCGGCACATCCACAATATTTACGGACTCCGCCAGTTCTTCAATAGATACCTTCTGAAGCTGTGCACGGTAATCTTCACCTTCAAAATGAACTTCTATCGTCTGAATATCCTCATTTTTAGGCAGGACATTAACACTGATCTCCGGAAACAGGTTTAATATATTTTTATGATATTTCGGATCTTTTCCCACCGCATTACAAAACGCTTCATTCATCCAGATAATCTTGCCCTCTGTATCCAGCAAACCGTATGGAATGGTAAATTTCTGAAGCATTTTCTTCTGTATCTGACCATATTGAGTGGCGAATGATACAAGTTCAGTCATAATACGGGGTTTGTACAATACAAATACGCCGATAATCAAAACAATATATACCACGCTGAACAGTGCTGCAACAATTCCTGCTTTTGTATTCACTGCAAATACAGCAATATCCATCAGCAGTAAAAACACTGCCAGAGCCAGCGGCCATTGCATATATGATTTTAACTTCCCGCTATATTTTATCTTTCTATTTATCTTTTTCATAGATTGTACTCCCATACTTAAAAAAGGATAGTATTAACTACTCTATTCTATCACAAAATCTATTAGTGGGAAAGACCTTTTTATGTAGTCCACTTTCAGACAAAATGTGATTATATAAATCCCCTTGTTATTTCCTGTCATATTATGATAGAATGTACCTGTATCAAAAAACGCAAACATGAAGGAGTGGAATACATGGGTGGAATATTCGGCGTAGCTTCTAAGGCAAGCTGTGTACAGGATTTATTCTTTGGAATTGACTATCATTCACATTTGGGCACCAGAAGAGGCGGTATGGCAGTATTTGGTAAAGACGGATTTAACAGAGCAATCCACAATATTGAGAATTCCCCTTTTCGTACTAAATTCGAACGGGACATTGAAGAACTGGAAGGCAATCTGGGAATCGGCTGTATCTCTGATAATGAACCTCAGCCTTTACTGGTGCAGTCCCATCTGGGCAGTTTTGCCATAACAACTGTAGGTAAAATCAATAATATCGAAAAACTGGTACAAAATGCTTACGACAATGGATGTACTCATTTTCTGGAAATGAGCGGAGGCCATATTAACGCTACAGAGCTTGTGGCTTCTCTGATTAATCAAAAAAGTTCTATATTAGAAGGAATGTTATATGTTCAGGAGATGGTGGAAGGCTCCATGACCATGCTGGTCATGACACCAAATGAGATCTATGCATCCAGAGACCGCATGGGCAGAACACCTCTTGCTATTGGTAAAAAAGAGGACGCTTATTGCGTATCTTTTGAATGTTTTGCATACGTCAACCTGGGTTATGTGGATTATAAAGAACTGGGTCCCGGCGAGATTGTAAAAATCACACCGGAAAGCGTGGAGACCCTGAGCAAACCAAGGGAAAAAATGAAGATTTGTTCTTTCCTCTGGGTTTATTATGGATATCCCACATCTTCCTATGAAGGTGTCAATGTTGAACAGATGCGTTATAATTGCGGACGCCTCCTGGCTAACCGCGATACCGTTAAGCCCGACGTTGTTGCCGGTGTTCCGGATTCCGGAGTTGCCCACGCCATCGGCTATGCAAATGCAACCGGGATTCCTTATTCCCGTCCTTTCATTAAATATACGCCAACCTGGCCCCGTTCATTTATGCCCCCCAAGCAGAGCCAGCGTAATATGATCGCGAAAATGAAGTTAGTTCCGGTGGAAGCTTTGATCCGTGACAAAAAACTGTTGTTAATCGACGATTCTATCGTACGCGGTACCCAGCTTAGGGAAACTACTGAATTTCTCTACCAGGAGGGTGCAAAAGAAGTACATATCCGCCCTGCCTGCCCGCCTCTGATGTTCGGATGCAAATATCTGAACTTTTCACGTTCGAATTCTGAAATGGATTTGATAACACGACGCATTATACGTGAACGGGAAGGGGAAAACGATATCAATATGCTGGATGACTATACCAATCCGGACAGCCAGAATTATATCGAAATGATAGATGAAATAAGAAAACAACTCAATTTCACAACCCTGCGCTATCACCGTTTGGATGATATGCTGGCCTCTATTGGAATTGAACCATGTAAACTGTGTACTTACTGCTGGAATGGTAAAGAATAGAGTAGGAGGGAGTGACTAGTTCCCGTCCTCTCACACCACCGTGCGTACCGTTCGGTACACGGCGGTTTCAATAGTTGACATGCACAGACTGATAGGCTGTGGCTAAATGGTAATGTAAATTAATTTGTGTCTTTGGTAAAAAATGGCTCCTTTTTGGTAAGAA
>OATB01000781.1_pt1 | contig 16238 bp, 11 predicted proteins | sample 1494941 | NCBI WGS metagenome assembly OATB01 (sample SAMEA2579931, study PRJEB22360) | human gut metagenome | reverse complement strand
ATTATTTAATAAAATCATCGGGCTTTTTGGTGCAACAGGTGTTGACTGGCTGGGAGAACCTTCGGTAGCCCTCTATTCCGTAATCTGGACAGATGTGTGGAAAGGGCTTTCCATCGCCACAGTAATATTTGTCTCGGGAATTGTAAGTATTGATAAAACATTTTATGAGGCGGCATCCATAGACGGTGCCAATGGCTGGCAGAAAATGAAAAGCATTACCATGCCTCTGTGCCGTCCGGCGATGAACAGCATCATTATCCTTTCCTTTATCGGAGGATTAAGAAGCTTCGAACTGATCTGGTCCATGACAGGAGGAGGACCTGGATTTGCAACAGACGTTCTGTCATCTGTAATTTATAAACAGTATGCATCGGGATTCTACGGAATATCCACCGCCGGCAATGTGATCATGCTGGTACTGGTCTCCCTGCTTGCATTCCCGCTTCAGAAATTCCTGCTGAGCAAGGAGGTGGATTAATATGAAACGAAAAAAAAGGCTATTGTTGTTCGGTGATATCGTAGGAATGTTTGCGGCAATCATGATTTTCGTCACACCATTTGTGTATATGTTTATTAATTCATTGAAAACTTCAAAAGAGGCAAACCAGTTCAGTTTTGCATTGCCGGAGAAACTGATGTGGAGCAATTATGCAGAAGTATTTAAAGAAAGCAATTATATTCTTGTAACAGCTTTTAAAAACAGCCTTATGCTGACTTTGTTTTCAGTAGCCGGTCTGGTTCTGGTCTGCTCCCTGGCAGGATATGTGCTTCAGAGGAGAAAAGACAAAACCACCAATTTCGTGAATCTGCTCATTATGACAGGGTTGATTATCTCTCCGGCTGTACTGCCTACGATTTGGGTTTTAAAGGGATTACATATTTACAGAACCCTGCTGGGTGTGATTTTAGTTCAGATAGCCACCGGGATCCCATACACCACCATGTTATACCGGGGATTTATTTCAAGTATTCCAAAAGAATTGGAGGAAGCGGCATGTATCGATGGGTGTAACCCCAGAGTAATGTTCCGGAAAATTATTTTTCCCCTGCTGAAACCCATTACTGCAACCGTAACCATATTGAACTCAGTTAATTATTTTAATGATTTTACCACCCCGCTCTATTTCCTGCCGGGAAAAGAAAATATGACAGTACAGATGACCCTGTATTACTTTAAAGGAAAGTATTCCACGTCCTACAATCTGCTGTTTGCAGATGCACTTGTGGTTACAATTCCGCTGCTTATTATCTTTATATTTCTGAATAAGAAGATCATGGACGGTATGGTTGCAGGCTCTGTAAAAGGATGATTAAAATCTTTTAAAACCTATCCCGAATGCTTCTACCCGGGAGGTGGAATTCGTGATACAATAACTACCAGATAGCTTTTTTAGATACTCTGGGAGGGGGAGCCAAATGAAGTTTCAGACAAAGATGAGAACGGTCTATGCCATCCTGGGGATTCTCACAGCGATCGTATCCGGATATATCTATTATTCCATCAGCATGGAGAAAATAAAAGAGAGGGAAATGCAGAATCTTTCAGTCAATGTCAAGCAGCTGAGCCAGCAATATGATGAGATGATTCAGACCATGAAAGATGTAAGCTACTATCTGCTCAGCGATGCGGACACTTTGACGGCGATTACTACCATTTCCACAATGGAACGGTCTGAAACGACGGAAAGATATTTTCTAAATGCAGAAGATACGATTTTATCCCAGGAAAATAATGATTATATCAGCAAAAAATTTTACCGGGTGGTTTTCTGTAACGATAACTGTGAACCAATCGCCAACCACAATATGGATACCAGAAAAATCCGAAGGCATCTCGATTATAAAAAAATGCCCTGGTATGAAAGGGCGAAAGCTAATACGGATACTTTTACAATCCTGGGCATCCATAAGGATACCTGGGGAGACAAAGACGATCTGGAGGTGCTGTCTGTAGTAAAAGAGATACAGGGAAAGAACATGGGATATATTGAGGTTCAGATGAGCCTGGAGGATATGCAGTCCAAATTACAGCAGGCAGATGAGGATTTGAAAGTATGTCTGTTGGATAAAGACGGGGAAATCATTTACCAGAATGGGAATCTGGATCTGGATTTCTGCAGAAGCCTTCTGCGTCAGGACCATATCCAGGCAGATACTTTTAAAGGCAGTGGAGGTGAGGGATATCTGGCGGTTGGCGAGTATAACAAAGATACCGGAACCACGGTTCTGGCATATAAAAACAGTTCAGTGATTCAGGAAGATTCTTCTTATGTGGTATATATGAGCTTTTTCCTCATTGGCGGTATGCTGCTGTTCTCCCTGTTATATGTAACGGTTTCCACCAGGCATCTGACGAAGCCTATGATTCAGCTGCAGGAGGCTATCCGGAATACCAGCCTGGAAACGTTAACCCAGTCCATGAACCTGGATCTGAAAGACGGCAATGACGAATTCCGGAAGATGGGGCAGGTGTATGAGGATATGAGAAGCCGCCTTCACACGGCGATTCAGCGGGAAAAACAGTTGTCCACGCTGCAGCTCCAGACTCAGTTTGACGTACTTCAGGCACAGGTCAATCCTCATTTTATCTATAATGTCCTGAATGTAATCTCAGGCAGAGGGAGTCTGAATGATGATGAGGTGATCTGCGATATCTGTGACGAGCTGGCAGGAATGCTCCGGTATTCTACAGATACAAAGGAGAAATATGCCACTTTGAAAGCGGAAATAACCTACCTGGAGCTATATTTTTCTTTGCTGAAATACAGGTATAAGCACAAACTGGAATATACCATTGAACTGGATAAGAGTATAGAAAATCAGGTGCTTCCCAAGCTGGTTGTCCAGCAGCTTGTGGAGAACAGCGTCAACCATGGATTTAAAAATATCAGCGGTATCATGAGGATTACGGTGAACGGCTACCGGGACGGGAATCACTGGTATATCAGAGTGAGTGACAATGGAGAAGGGTTTTCACCGGATATTAAGAAGAATCTGGAAGAGAAAATGAAACAGTTGAAAGAAGATCTGTCTACCAATTACCAGAATGTAGAGATGCGGATCGGAGGGATGGGGCTTTTAAACACGTTTGCCCGCCTGTACCTGCTCAATGGAGGTGATCTGATCTTTTGGATACAAAATAAGGTGGAGGGCGGAGCCGAAATTGTCATTGGTGCGCCGCTGCAATAGAGTCTGTTTGAAAATTCAGGCTTAAGGAAAGGGAAGATGGAAGCATATGTATCAGGTATTTATTGCGGAGGATGAACCTGCTGCGCTGGAACATATTTGTACAATTATACAGAACAAATGCCCGTATTTTCAGGTGATTGGGACGGCAGAGGATGGAAAAAGTGCGTTGGAACAACTGGAGTATCTCCGTCCGGATGTGTTGATTACGGATGTGAAAATGCCTGTCATGGATGGCATATTTTTAATTAAGAGGGTGAAAGAAAAGTACCCGGATATTTTATCAGTTATCATCAGCGGATACCAGGAATTTGATTATGCCCAGTCTGCACTCCATTATGGGGTGTGTGATTATATTTTGAAACCGGTAAAACCGTCCACGCTTCAGGAGAGCATGTATATGATCCAGGGAAGGCTGGATGAGTATTATTATGGACTTCGCAACAGGACAATCCGGGATATGTATACGGGGAATATTTCCGATCCGGCACTCTTTCGGCGCATCTTTTGTGAAGATGAATATTATATTGCACTGCTTAGAAGAAACAGCCTGCCAAGGCGGTTTGCAGAATTTCGGGGAGTAGAGATCTTTTCCATCAAAGAAGAACAGCTGATGGTATACGGAAGAGATGAGATGGAGGCATTATATATTTGTCCCGTAAAGCTGATGGTTCACAGCAGCTTTGCCAGGTTTATGATGCATATTCTGGAGAAGGAGAAGAATGCCACTGCATTTCACACACTGGTGCTAAAGGACAATCCCGTTCCCGCTGAGAAGCTTCCGGAAATGATACGGCAGCTTTACCAGACCATGGACTATCAGCTGGTTATAGGGAAAAATCAGATCATCCGTGACAGCGAGGAGGATGCTGACGAAAAGGGAAGGCATAAATTTGACAATTCATCGCTTAGCAGACTGGAATTTCTTGTTAAGGAGCACAACCGGCTGGAGATTCCGGATGAAATATCCTGCTGTTTTGACAGATGGAGCCGGGAGGAGTACACCCAGCTATGGACAGAGGAAAAAGTCCGTGAAATGTTCAGCCTTTTCCGCAGGGCAGATCTGCTGGACGAGCCGGTTGCAATGTGTGAGTACTTTATTGATGAGGCATTTTATTATGCAGAGAATATGCAAAAGCTTGCAGAAGATATCCGTCAGATCCTGTGCAGGAATATACTGGAGGAATCCAGAACCTGGAAGATAGATACCCCTGAATTTTTTGAAAAAATAGAAAAATATGTAAGGGAACATTTGTCGGAAAACCTTTCTCCCCAGAAAATATGCGGTGTCTTTGGCATCTCACAGGCATATCTGAGCAGGCTGTTCCGGAAATACAGTACCGTCAGTTTCAGTAAAAGGCTTGCCATACTTCGGGTGGAAAAAGCACAGCAGATCATGCGGGATAATAAGGAACTTTATATTAAGGACATAGCATCCAGAGTGGGGTATGGGGATCAATTTTACTTCAGCCGGATTTTCAGGTCGGTAACCGGCATAAGCCCCACGGAATATATGGAAGAATTAAATCCTGAGCAATAAAAAGAGCAGCAGAATATAAATGGGGACCGGGAAATACCGGGACAGTTAAATGGTTGGGAGGAAACATGAGACTATACGAAAAAAACAGCGAAAAGACATTATCAAAAGAATTATTTGAAAATCCCCCGTCAGAATACAGGGGAGCACCGTTCTGGGCATGGAATTGCAAAATGACCCGGGAACATGTGGAGCATGCCTATGAAGAGCTTGAAGAAATGGGTATGGGTGGAGCACACCTCCATTGCCGGACAGGGCTTGACATCCCCTATATGGGTGAAGAATTTATGGATTTAGTGAAATACAGTCTGGATCAGGCGGAAAAAAGGAATATGCTGCTCTGGCTGTACGATGAAGACCGCTGGCCATCGGGATACGGGGGCGGATTTGTCACAGGCGACCACCAGTACCGAACCCGGTTTCTGGTGTTCAGTCCCGAGAATCTCAGCGGGAAATATTTTCAGCCGGTCTATATCTCCGGTGCACAGGCGGTGCGGAGTATGGAACGAAAGCTTTTGCAGTGTTACGGGATAAAGCTGCTGGATGGCTGGCTGGAAGATTATTGTATGCTTGGGGAAGATGAAGAACCGTTACCCGGATATGAAAAGTGGTATGCTTACCGGGAAGTTTCAGGCGATAATCCGTGGTTTAATAACCAGGCTTATCTGGATACGCTGAATCCGGAGGCTGTACAGCAATTTCTTAAGGCTGCCCATGAAAAATACGCTAAAGGGGTAGGGGAAGAATTCGGCAAACGGATCCCTGCCATCTTTACGGATGAACCTCAGTTCTGTCACAAAGGCAGGCTTGGTTATGCAACAGCCAAAGAGCAGGTAATCATTCCCTATACGGATGATCTGGAGGATACCTTCCGGGAGACCTATGGGCAGAGCCTGCTGGAAAATCTGCCCGAACTGTTTTGGGAACAGGGTGAAGATCAGGTGTCAGAGATCAGATACCGGTACCATGACCATATCTGTGAGCGGTTTGTGCAGTCTTATGCTGTTCAGGTGGGAGACTGGTGTAAATCCCACGGCATCCGTCTGACAGGACATATGATGGAAGAGCCGGAACTGATGTCCCAGACGGCAGCTCTGGGGGAGGCAATGCGGTCCTATAAAGCATTTGATCTTCCGGGAATCGATGTGCTCTGTGACAGCCGGGAACTGTCTACGGCAAAGCAGGCGCAGAGTGCGGTCCATCAGTATGGCAGGGAAGGAATGACAAGTGAACTCTATGGAGTGACAAACTGGGATTTTGATTTCCGGGGACATAAGCTGCAGGGAGACTGGCAGGCGGCTCTGGGAGTTACGATCCGTGTTCCCCATCTGAACTGGGTGAGTATGGCAGGGGAAGCAAAGAGGGATTATCCCGCTGCTATCGGATACCAGTCCCCTTGGTACCGGGAATATAAAATGATCGAAGATCACTTTGCAAGGGTAAATACTGCTGTCACCCGTGGAACGCCTGAGGTAAAAATAGGTGTCATCCATCCTGTTGAGTCCTATTGGATATACTGGGGAACAGAGGAAAAGACCAGCGGGATCCGCCAGGAGCTGGAAGATGGTTTTAGCTCTGTGATCCAGTGGCTGCTGTACGGACTGCTGGATTTTGACTTTATTTCAGAATCCCTGCTTCCGGAACAGATGGAGCCAGGACAGATTACAGATGGCAGATTTCCCGTTGGGGAAATGATATATGATGCAATAGTGGTACCCAATTGTATTACATTGAGAAAGACCACGGTGGAACGTCTGGAAAAATTCAGGGAACAGGGTGGACAGGTGATCTTTACCGGAAGGCTTCCCAGGTACATGGACGCAAAGAAGGACAGCCGCCCGGTGCGATTGGCAGAGAACTGCACCTATGCCGCTTTTTGTGCAAACGAACTGCTGAATACCCTTGATAACTGCCGTATGCTGGATATCAGAGATGCAAGGGGAATCCGAACGGATAACCTGATTTACCAGATGCGAAAAGACGGAGAAAACCGCTGGCTCTTCCTGTCGCATGTCAGACCTATGAAAAACAGGGATATACCAAGACCGGAACGGGATACCATAAGCCTGGACGGAAATTGGAAGTTAACCCTGTACGATACGCTTACAGGAGAGACCAGGGAATTGGAAACCTTATTAACCGGAGGAAAAACTACATTTACGATGACTCTGTATGAACATGACAGCCTGCTTTTATATATGGAGCCGATAGCGGTGGCGGGGGATGAAGAAACTCCTAAATCTGGTGCCGGGTGTAAAACAGCGCCATTACCGGAAGTTGCTGATAGAGCAGAAGTGATTTGTATTACGCCCCAAGATCCCATGAAGTATACCTTGTCTGAGCCAAACGTCTGCATTTTGGATATGGCTGAGTATCAGTTGGATGGGGATGCATGGCAGCCCCAGGAAGAAATTCTGCGGATCGACAATATCTTCCGTGACAAACTGGGTTATCCTAAGAGGATGGAGGCATTTGCCCAGCCCTGGACGGATCCTGTGCGATACCCGTATGACCACAGCCTGACCCTGAAATTTTCTGTCCGGTGCCTGGTGCCGCTGACAGATCTGCACCTTGCGCTGGAAGATGCCCGGGATGTGGAAATATGGATTAACGGGGAGATCGTATCCGGCAGCGTGGACGGATGGTATACAGACCGGGATATTCACACCGTGCCAGTGGGCGGACTGCAGGCAGGGACAAACGAAATTATAGTGGTAATCCCATACAATGCAAAACGGAATATAGAGGCCATGTATCTTCTTGGTGAATTTGGCGTATCCGTGGAAGGAAGCAGAATTCTCCTGCAAGAAAAGCCGGATACACTGCTGTTCGGTGATATAACCCGTCAGGGATTTCCTTTCTATGGTGGGAACGTCACTTATGAAGTTCCTATGACGCTTCCAGAAGGAGACGTCCGCTTACAGATTTCCAGATTCAGAAGTCCGCTGCTGAAAGTGGAAATGGATGGAGACGCAGCCGGCAATATTGCATTTTCTCCTTACAGTATTTCTCTTGGAAAGGTACGGGAGGGAGTTCATCAGCTTAAAATTACCAGCTTTGGAAACCGGGTAAATACCTTTGGTGCCATTCATAACTGCAATGAGGTGGAACGATGGTTCGGACCAAATGCATGGAGAAGTACAAAGGAAGAGTGGTCCTATGAATACTTCATCAAGGAGACCGGCATATTAAAGGCTCCTGAAATTTATGTGAGATAAGATGGCAGACAGCATCACAAACAGCAAAGCAGACAGAATTATATTATTATGAAATAATATGGAGTCAGCTGCTTACATCTGAATAATATAAAAAGTCCAGTTTCTTTTTGATTAAGGAAACCGGACTTTTTTGTTATCTCCGGCAAATACAGGTGGCGAAATTAAGTACAATAAATATGCTGTGTGAAATGTATAAATTAGTACTATGTACGATTTTAAATGCAAAATTATAAAATAAATTATACAATATGAATACAAAAATATAAAATATAAGAAATAAACTAGCAAATAATACAAAAGGAGGTGCGGATCAGTAAAAAATGAAATAGTAACATGCGGAGTAAAAACAACTATATAAGATCATGGAGGAAGGTACCAATGAAAAAGACGTTAGCAATTATTTTAGCATTAACTATGGCATCAGCATTGTGCGCTTGCGGAGGCGCACAGGATGGCGGAAAAGGGGAAGACAGCGCAGCAAAGACCACCCAGAATGACTCGGCAAATGAGGGGGATACAAAAAGCAAGGAGGCATCAAGTGATACAGACAGCGCATCATCAGGGGAAGAGGTGAATTTAAGAATCCTGCTACAGGAAACATCTGCTGAATCAGTAGAGGCAGCCATAGCTCCATACCTGGAACAGAATCCCAACATAAAAGTTGAACTTGTAAAAGCACCTGACTTTGTGGCAATGAATCAAAATGCTATAGCAGCTCATCAGGCAAACGATGATTACGACTTGATTACCGTTAATCATGTTGATACGCTCGCTTATGTAAAGGGTGATATTATACAGCCCATAGAAGAATTTGTTAAAGCAGACGGTATTGATTATGAGGACATTATCTTCAACTCCCTCCTTGAACAGGGAAAGTCTGACGGACAGTTATATGCAATTCCAATCAATACAGGTACAAGGGTACTGGCTGTAAATAAGGAATTATTTGAAAAATACGGACAGAAGTATCCCCAGACCCAGAAAGAAATGCTAGAAGCGGCAGCAGCTATGACAAAAGACGGAAACTTTGGGTTTGTAAATTCCATGTGCCGTAATTCATATGTACCCACTTATGAGCAAGGCGTGTTCTTGATGGGGAACGGAGGAAGGCTGTATGAAATAGAAGACGGACATCCGGTTGCTAAAATTGATACTCAGGAAATGAAAGATTTTTTGAATTTTAATGTAGAACTTCTAAAATATATGCCAAAAGACTGCCTTACCATGACAGAGGATGATGGGAGAAAAGCATTTGCCACCGGAAATATCGGAATGTATGTATTTGGTCCCTGGGAATATTCGTTAATGCCGGAAGTGGACTTTACCTGTGAACTGATTAAAATTCCAAGCGGTACAAAAGAACAGGCATCTACCTCAGGTGGATTCCAGATGGCAATCGGAAGCGGGACGAAAAATGCGGGGGAGGCATGGAACCTGCTAAAATATATTACGACAACTCCCGAAGCAATGGCAAGTATGGCAGCGACAGATCTGCCTACGATGGAAGATGCATATAAAGTAGCACCCTACACAGATAAAAAATATGACATATTCAGAGAACAATTAGAAACGGCTTACCTTGCGGGAATACCCGTGCCCAATTTAAATGAGGTGTCAGAAGATTTCTTTTCCTATTGGACTGATGTACTGTATGGGAAGATTTCAGTAGATGAGGCATGTAGTAAAGCACAGGAAAGTGTTCAGAAACTCTTGGATAAAAACAAATAGTGGAAAGGGGTATGAGGTTTTGTTTAAATCAAAGAGATTTCGTGGGATGTTTCCCTATTTACTTATAATACCAGGTATCTTATTACTGCTGCTGGTAATTTTCCTGCCGTTTTTACAAAATATATTTTATAGTTTCACAGACTATTCCCTGCTGAATTCAGATACTGCAATCATTGGATTTGAGAATTATACGAATATTATTCAGGGGGATGAATTTGCGGGGGCATTAATCAAGAGCCTGATCTATGTAGCCATAGTTATTAGCTTTGTTGCTTTCTTCGGCTTGACAGCTGCATTTTTGCAAAATTCCAGAACCATAAGGGGAATAGGAGCGTTGCAGGTATTTTTACTGCTTCCCTGGATTTTACCTGAAGTAGTTACCGGATATACCTGGAAACTTCTTTTAAACTATCAGACTGGTCCATACTATAATCTTCTTGAAACATTACATATAATTCCGGCAGGGGAAGATATATTTTCAAACAGCGTATATGCTATGCTTGCAGTTGCCTTTGCGAATATATGGCGTGGATTCCCGGTAGTTGCGATTACTGTTTTTGCTAAGCTTCGCACCCTTCCAACTGATCAGGTGGAAGCAGCGGTGATCGATGGAGCCAACCGGTGGGTTTTATTTAAATCCATCGAGATGCCCCATATTGCAGCGGCATTCACCTCCGTCCTGACATTGTGTTTTATCTGGACCTTTAATTCATTTGGGTTAGTACATGTTATGACAGGAGGTGGGCCGGCGGGCGCCACAGAAACGCTGCCGGTTTTATTGCAGAGAAAAGCATTTAAGTTCTTCGATTATTCGGATTCCTCTGCATTCGCCGTTATGATGATTCTTGTTTTACTGGCAGTTGTATTGGCACTAAATACAATTCCGGGATTACTGAAAAAAAGATCGGCTGATTTATAGGAGGAGCTTATGGTTGGTATGAAAAAAAATAAAGGATATCTGCTGCTGAAGTATATTATATATACCGGTTTGATGCTTTTTTTAGTATTTCCCTTATATTGGATTGTTTCCACTGCGTTTCGTACAGACAAAGAAATATTTAACAGCAGCTTGTCCTTAATTCCACAGAGTTTTACATTGGCGCATTTTCAGGATGCCTTCATAAAAGTAGATTTATTAAAATGCTTGACAAATAGTCTGCTTATCACCTGTATTACCGTAGTAATAAGCATTCTGACAGGATTATTGATGTCCTATGCCTTTGCAAGAAAAAATTTCCGGGGCAAGCGGTTTTTAAATTCCACAATATTATTAACCCAGTTTATACCGATGATTGCATACATTATTCCATTGTATCTGATCATGAGTAAATTGAAAATGCTCAATACTTTTCCATCCTTATGGATTACTTATTTAGGCATAGCATTTCCAATCGCAGTTGTTCTGCTGATAAACTATATTAATGATGTACCCGTTTCCCTGGAAGAAGCCGCATATATTGATGGCTGCTCCAATTTTAAGGTCATGTTCTATGTGGTTTTTCCGCTGGCAATGCCTGGAATTATATCTACGGCGATATTTATATTTATTACCATATGGCAGGAATATCTGGTTGCGGTATCTTTCATTTCCAATGAAAAATTATATACCGTTTCGATGGCTCTGGCGAAATTCCAGGGTCCCCATGGAACTGATTGGGGCGGTATTATGGCAGGGGCGGTTCTAATCTCCATTCCGGCGGTAGTATTGTTCCTGTGTTCCAGAAAAATGTTCACAGACAACCTGGCTGGCGGGGTAAAAGGTTAGTACCTGAGCCGGTATCGTCAGACCCGTGAGAGACTAAATCCCGGTACTGGGAAGGTGTAAAACCCGTAAACTGTTTGAAAACAGAAGAAAAATAATTACTGGAGGAAAAGTTCAGGTCAAAAGCGATATCAGTAATACTGCAGTTTTCATCCATCAGCATATTTTTGGCATACTCAACTTTCTGAGAATTAATATATTCCCTGGGAGTAATGCCCATCTGTTCCTTGAACTTTGTCTTTAATCGGGAAACAGACAGATTACATACTTCGCTTATGGTTGAAAAGTTAATAAATTCCGTAATATTTTCCTGAATATAATCAATTGCCCTCTGGATATCGCTGGAAATATCCTGAGAAATGTTCTCAGTGAGGGTAAGCCTGGTTAAAAATGAAAGGAACAGGCTGTGACCCAGCAGTTTCCAGGCTGGGTCTTTCGAGCAGAAGCAATCGAAGGACTGCATCAGCAATAAAAGCTCTGAACTGTCCACTTTATGTGTCCTCTTTTTGTAATTGCTCAGTTTCTCGTACAGAAGATCGCTTAAGGGCGGTGCTAAACCAAGAAAATTACTGCATCTCGTCATATCAATCTGAAACCAGATAAATTCACAAACAGCCTGATGAGAATTGTTATTGCCATGAGGTTCGTTTGGAAAGGTGGTGAAAACATCCTGTCCGAACAGGTGGTAGGTGTGGCCATTCACAGAATATTGCTGATGACCGTTAATTACAATTACAAATTCTAACCGGTTTCTGTGATAATGCTCGGATAATGGATCAGAAGCCCGGTTAAGTGTAGCGCGTGCGATCATATGTAAAGAGGGAATCATAATATGCTGCTTGTTCAGCTTTTTAAAATCCTTTTCCCACACATAGTTATCATCTAAACAATCCGTCATAGGCACCTCCATACAGGATATTCTTATGATTTAAATATAAAGTATGGAAAACATTTTTGCAATATCCAATCATTAGTACCTAAACCGGGACATGAAAAAAGGCTTCAAAACATGGTACCGGTTTGTACGCATTACGCTGAAAATAAAGGAGACATCACATGACATCAAGAGAATTAGTAAAGGCAACTCTGGAGTTTCGTAACACAAAAGGGAGAATACCCAGGCAGTTATGGCATCTGCCCTGGGCAGAAATGAATCACCGGGAGATGGTGGAACGCATCCATAACGAGTATAGGAATGATATCGTAGAAGCGCCCACTATCTTAAAGAATCCAACCCAGTCCCGGGGGAATTCCTGCGAAGTGGGAGAATATGTTGACGACTGGGGATGTAGATTCATTAACATTCACCAGGGAATTATTGGTGAAGTAAAAGAAGCATTAATAAAGGATGAGGATTGGTTGGATGCCGACGAAGTCCATATTCCGGAGGAACTGCTGGATTTTGATGTGGAAGCGGTAAACCGGTTCTGCCAAAATACAGATCAGTTTGTCCTAAGCGGCTGCTGTCCGAGGCCATTTGAACAGCTCCAGTTTTTAAGAACGACAGAAGAGTTGTATATGGACATCATGGATCCGCCTGAAAAAATGACAGCGTTTATAGCTAAAATGCATGATTTTTACTGCAGGCTGGTAGAAAAATGGGCACAGACGGAAATAGACGGAATTATGTTTATGGATGATTGGGGAAGTCAGAATACCTTGTTAATCAACCCCGGTATCTGGGATCAGATATTTCGTCCCATGTATAAAGATTACATCGATATAGCCAAAAAGTACGGCAAAAAGTCTTTTATGCATTCCGATGGAAATACAAAAGAGATTTATCCCAGAATGATAGAGCTGGGACTGGATGCTTTCAATTCCCAGATTTTCTGCATTGGACTGGATGAACTTGAGAAATACCGCGGCAAAATTACCTTCTGGGGGGAAATAGACCGCCAGCATATTTTACCGGAAGGAACAAAAGAAGAAGTTGCAGAGGCAGTTTTGCAGGTATATAAAAAGCTTTGGAAAAACGGCGGATGTATTGCGCAATGTGAGTTTGGACCCGGTGCAGACCCGCAGAATGTCTATACGGTTTTTAAAACCTGGGACAGCATAAAACAGGCTGAGGAATAGGAGGTATTCTATATGCAGACGGACCATTGTAAGCTGGATCTCTATCAGTATCAACTGGATGTAATCCATAATCAGACAAATGGAAGAATCCTGTGGCAGCCCAGGATTGGCTGCTGGTACGACGATAAGATGTTTGCACAGGAAGAATTGCCCGGCAGCTTCAGAGGAGCCAAGCTTCCGGATATTTACAGGAAGCTTGGATGTTCCAACCGGATTTATGAATACAATGACTGTTTTAAAATAAAGGAAGACAGCAGTATAATACGAAGAGAACGCAAAATCTCAGAGATGGAAACAGAACAGATTATTGAAACACCGGCAGGCATACTCAATTGTATTATGGTGTCCAACTCTTCCAATTCCGGAAGTTTTCCGAGAAAGTGGTGGGTAGAAACGGAAGAAGACCTGGAAATCATGACCTATGTGACAGACCATCAGGAGTGGGAATGGGATCAGCAAACATATGAAAAAGTTTATGAAAAATGGCAAAGAATCGGTGCGCCTGCCATCTTCATGCCCAGGGTAAATATTCAATACCTCTACATAGATATCATGGGTGTTGAAAATGCAATTTATGCACTGGCGGATTTCCCCGAGGCTGTAGAACGTTTTTTTCTTGCCCTTGAACGAAATCAGGAACGTATGATTACCGTGATCAATCAATCGCCAATCGAGATGATTAATTTCGGGGATAACCTCCATTGTAAAACTTTGCCGCCATATTATTTTGAAAAATATGTACTTCCGGCATATCAGAAAAGATGTGAACTGCTTCATGAAGCGGGTAAATTTGTCTATTCTCACTGGGATGGGGATACAAAAGATATTCTGAAATATGCGAAGGTGACGGGACTGGACGGCATAGAGGCGATTACGCCCAAACCCCAGGGGGATGTAATCTTACAGGAAGTAAAAGAGGCCCTTGGAGATGATATGTGGCTCATTGATGGTATTGCAGCGATCTTGTTTGACAAAGAATTTACGGAAGAAGAATTGACAAACCAGGTTCGGGAATGTATCCGCCTGTTCGCCCCCAGGCTGATACTGGGGATATCGGATGAATTATCGTCTACCGGAGATATTGAACGTGTCAGCCTGATAGGCAGAATCGTAGATGAATACAACCGGGAGATAATGTTAGCACATAATCAGCAAGGATTAAAAACCCCGTAAAATGAAGCAGAACAGCTGACTCCGCATCAAAGCGGTGCCTGCTGTTCTGTTAATCTGCAACCCAATATCCCGATTCTTATCACTGAACGGTTAATTGCTTATTCGTTTCCGGAAATGAAACTGTGACCTTAAATAAATCCCCGTCAACATCGATATCCAGATTGCCGTAGCACATCTCCGTGAAGCTTTTTGCGATGGAAAGCCCAAGCCCGTTTCCTTCCGAGCTTCGTTCCTTGTCACCCCGCACAAACCGCTCTGTAATATCCCCGTCAGTAAAGCTCATCTCATACCCTGCAATATTCTTAATCACCGTTGTAACCCGTGCACCCTCTACCGTGAGGTCTATATAAATCCTGGTACCGGTAAGGGAATATTTCAGTGCATTTTCAATCAGGTTCTGGTAAACCCGGTACATTCTTTTTCCGTCACCAAGGAAATAGGCATCCTCTTTACAGAAATTTTTCTTGATTACAAGACCTGATTTTTGTATCTGGTCATCCATATCTCCAAGCGTCTGTTCCAGAAGTTTTCTCATATTCAGGCATTCCAGCTCCAGTTCAATGGTTCCGCTGGTAGCTTTTGAGATCTCGAATAAATCCTGAACCATATCCTTTAGACGATCCGATTTCTGGGCAAGTATCTTCAGATAATCATTTGCTTCCTCGGAAAGTCCTTCTTCCTTTTGCAGCAAATCAATATAGCTGATAATGGATGTAAGCGGAGTTTTCAGATCATGAGACACGTTTGTGATCAGATCGACCTTCATCCGTTCGCTTTTTTTCTGCTCGGTTGCGCTGGTCTGCATCTGTCTCTGAATAGAGACTAACTGGTCAGAGGCTTTATCAAAAGCAGGATTTTTCTTTAAAGTTCCATCGGGATGGTAAGTACCGCCGGATTCAATCAGCTCAACCGCATCCAGGACTTTTCCCATTCGCCCAACCAGCCGTTGTCCACCGGCATATTGGAAGATACCAATAAATCCGCATATATATAAGGCGCAGATAAACATCGCACCAGGTGCGCTGGTATACATTAAGAAGTCAGATGCTCCTAAAAATATAGCCAGTGCCAACATCATGATAATGATTGCTATGATTCCGAAAACGGTACGCCTGAACTGCTTTTTCTGAAAATCATAATTTTGTTCGTACAAAGACCTGTTTTGCCGGTAGTGATCTTTTAGTTTCGGCAATATTGTTTTGTACCTGTTATCCTCCCGTAACGCCGGAATTTTAAAATGTCTGATAAAAACAAGGATCAATCCGGCGATTACCATCATAAAAGGAATGGATAGTAGGAACAGGTTCAGGGTGGTCAGAAGAAAGGTAAAGCTCATTCCCAGACTTCCCGCATTATCTACAATACTATAAAACCAGTTGTTATAAATAAATATCTTATAAAAGAAATAGAATGCCAGTAAAAGAAGAATTGGCGTCTCTAATTTCCAGTTATCCAAATAGTCGATAAAAAGTTCTTCTTTCTCTGCGCCAAGGCGTTTTACCAATTCAATGACGGCTAATACGGCTGGTGCGCCGCCGGGCTAAAACGGTAATGG
>OATB01000776.1_pt1 | contig 16341 bp, 9 predicted proteins | sample 1494941 | NCBI WGS metagenome assembly OATB01 (sample SAMEA2579931, study PRJEB22360) | human gut metagenome | reverse complement strand
GCTCCGGGAAGGTTAGAAAATGCCAGTTCTGCGGTAAGCCTTCCAAACCAATGTCCTGGTCCGCCCCCTTCTCTTTCCGTACACTACCTCCATCTACAAAGCGTCCTTCCTCAGCTAAACCCCAATATAAATCCTTTAATAGCCCCCATAAAACACGCTCTAGAGCTAATTTGCCCCAATAATCGTCTGCTTAGCATGACTGGGATAAACTCCGTATTTCCGCCAAATCTCCCACATTCTTTCATATCGGTCTAATGACATGCCTGTATACACACAGTTAGAGGTGGAGAAGATATAACCCCTGCCTGCCCCCATTCCCTCTCTCAGTGATCTTTGTACTTCAGCTTCGCATTCCTCATCCGTTCCGGTCTGAAGCAGACCACAGTTAACATTTCCAATAAGTGCAATGCTGTCTCCGACAATCTTTCTGGCATCTTCCAGCTTTACCCCACCCTGAGGGTCCAGGGAATGAATCCCATTGGGTTTACAACCCGCAATCTGTTTTAAAACCGGCATAACATTCCCATCCGTATGTTTGATAGAATAATACCCCATTCTCCTGTATTCACTGATGATTTCTTTAAGATAGGGAACAATAAGCTCTTCGAACTGATCCGGTGAAAAGAAAGGATTTGTATTAAAGCAATAATCTGAACAAAGGGTAAATCCATCCAGTAAATGCCCCTTTCGATCCAGCTTGTCCGCAAATGCTGCATGCTCCTCTACTCTTCTTCTGGAAATTTCATTCAGTTTTTCCGGTTCCTCAAGCATCTGAACGGCAAAATCCGTCATCGTATCCCCGTCCGGTATTGCCCAGGTTGGATCTCCATGCATCATCAGATAATATTCATCCCCCGACTTTTCCCGGATCGTCTCCAGAATCCACTGGATATTCTCAAATCCTCCCGGATTGGAATGTACAAAAATAGCACTGTGGTCATATCTCTTTGCCGTATCAATATAAATATCCGCAATCTCCTGTATATGAAGCTTCTGCTCTGGATAGCTCATCTGATTCCACTGTTCATAATATCTGTGACTGGGATGCACCTTTCCAAACGCCTCCATGGTAAGGAAAAATACCAGTTCAAAATGTGGGACTCTTCCCCCGATATCCTCGCATTGTAAGGTCTTGATAAAACGTTCTTTATGTGTCATGTATATACCTTTTGATATTGCAGTCAAATGTGCAATACGCCAACCCTCTCTGTTCTATTTAGCTTTTAGTTCTGAAACATTTCCTTTCTGTTCCCTGCATTGCTCACGGTATGCCTGTGGTGTCACACCTATTTTTTTCCTAAAATAGGTATAAAAATAATTGCTACTTACAAATCCACATTTTTCTGCAAGCTCTTTTGCCGCCCGCTCTGTTTCTTCCAGTTCCTTTAGTACCCACTTCAGGCGCTCTCCGTTAATATAATCCGCCACCGACATGCCCACATCTTTTTTAAAAAGCCTGCCAAGATAATTGGGAGATACACTGAATTCGTCTCCCAGCTGCTCCAGTGTAAGATTAGGATCTGGAAAGTTTTCCTCTATGTATTTTTTAACCTCATCCAGCTTTCCCATCACGCCTTTTTTTACAGCTGCTTTTTCCTGTTTTTCACGTATCTCTTCAAAAAGCTCTAAAAACAGGCTATCAACTTCGGCTGCCTTTTCACATGCTGCCAGCCGGACTAAAAACTCATTTGCATCATTTTCATAAAACGAAAAATCCTTCATACTGCGGGTAACCGTTATTCCCAGCCAGATAATAGCATTCATATATTCCACCATACTGCAGTTTTTAAGTTTATCGGTAAAGTTCCGGTAGACCTCCCACACATCCTGTCCGGAACGCACTGCCTTTGGCAGATTCCCCGCCTCCAGTTGCTGGAACTCCGCCTGTTCTTTGTGTTCCTTCTGTATCTGCTCATATGTAAAATAAGAATTTGGCGGATAAAAAAAGCTTTCCTGCATAACCATTTTCAGATTGTTGTTCACTTCCGGAATCTTCTCCAGATTAACATTTTGTTCCGATCCAATGAGGGAAAAATCCCACTCAATAAATACTTTCACATTTTCGCAGAAAGCCTTGAAACATTCCCTGATTTTTTCCTGTATTTCATCTTCCTGTGCTATTTTCAGAAGAAAGGTCAGTGTGTGGTCCCGGTTAATCAGTCCCATAACCTGAAAATACTTCCCGTAAGTCTCCTCAAATATATTCTGAAATCCATACTTAATATCATAAGTACCGGTACTACCATAAATTTCCCGAAACCTATTATACCCTTCCAGCTGCAATATCAGCACAGTATACTTCTGGTTTTCGCCAGGTGAAAAACCAAAGTTCTCCATTTGCTGGCGCAATTGGTTTTTACCAAAGAGTTTTCTGTTGTGAAGAAAATCGCTGAGAAAACCTTCCCGCAGCAGATACAGATCCGAACGCTTTGTAGAAAGTGCATATTTCTTTTCCAGTTTTCTATGTATTTTTAATATAGAGAAGGAATTCGCCAATGCGATTACGACCACTGCAAGTACAATGGTAAGTGTAATACCTGTAATCCAGCCGCGCAGTTCCAGCAGGACGTGAAACATAGAATTCCACCTTGTGATTTTTACATAATTCCACCTGCTTCTATTTGAATACAGATAAGAGAAAAAATATTTTTCACCATCCACGACAGATTCCTGATATTTACTTCCTTTCTCCACCATGCGAAGCACGGTTTCCCTCATCTTAGCAGTCTCTTCAACCGGATAAGTCTGTAAATCCACAAGCCTTTCTTTCTTTTCATCAATAATCAGCATCCGGCTGTCTTTCAGAATCTCCATATCCAGCATTTCCTGCAGCATCTTGTCAAATTTCATATTGACAATAACCACGCTTCCTGTTTTTTTCTGCTCTGCTGCATATAGAAGATATGAATAGACAACTTCCTGTTTTTCTGTTTCATTGGGATATTTTGTCATCATCTCTCTGCGGATCAGATTTTGTGTATTATATTTTTCCGGATTATCTAAAATGCTGACAATATTCTGATCGGAATATTCTTCTTTTCCCACAGCTCCAAATCTGCTGCCGGAGGTTATAAAAAGATCCAGGTCATGATTGTAAATATAGATAGATTCCACCTCTGGATTCGTATTCTGATACAGGGAAAGCTGATTGCGGACCTTGCTCAGAGTGATGCTGTTCAGCATCTGTCCCGATACAGCCGTCAGAAGTTCCGAGCAGACATCATCCAGCATCACCTGGGTGGCAATCATATTGGCAGTGCCGTTGGCTTCCTCAAAATCCGTCTGAACCTGAGAAAAAGCCTGCATGGACATCCTTATATTCTGATCGATAATGACCTTTTTTACCATACGGTACATCCATCCCGAACCCGCCAGAATCACTACCAGCATACTTACAGAAATTCCAAGAAAAATTCTGCGGAATAACTTTTGATTCTCCATCTGCTTCTGGTTTTTATTCTTATGAGCAAGATAACCCCTGCAGCTTTCCATCAGTTTCATATCACATCCCCCTGTCCCAGAGCGTGTTTAAAAATTTGTTCCTGCCGTCTGCCCACGGCGTTAAGAAATTACCAGCGTATCTTATTATTTTGAAGCAAGAAATTCATCAATCTGCTTTTGCATTTCAGCCATCACTTTATCAATTCCCGCCACATTTAATTTTTCCAGGAATTCAGCATTCGTTTCTTCCACAGGAAGTTCCCCGCCTACCAGGCTTTCATACTCTTTTACAACCTTAGATACATTTGTAACTTCCATTTTGACTGCCTCCGGATCAAAGGAAAAACCAAGGATCGGGGATGTCTTAGCGCTGTCATTCAGTGCCCTGGTCTGCTCCCAGATGTCATCCGGCTGTCCGGCAAGTGCATAGGTATTGAATACATTCCCAAGCGCCCAGGACTGACCATGAGAGTATCCGCTGTCAGGAATCAGTTCGATGGTTTTGTCACCAGTCTTTTTATAATGTGTACCCTCGATGCCGTAAGAAATCAGATTCATGGCATATGGATCTGTGTTGATCAGTTCCAGATACTTCAGTGTCTCTTCGGGATGTTTGGATGTTGTGGAAATACCATACATGGTCGCAATTACACTATTTGTAGAGATATAGGGATCTGTTGCAGCTGTTGCCATAACACAGTCATACCCCGCTCTGGCTGATTCCTCTGCCTCTACGCCTGGTTTGTAGGTCCCGGAATAAAAAGCAGATGTCTTTTTTGCAACACGCTGGCTCTCGCTGTATTCATCCATATATCCGCATTCGCCATCTAAAAGCCCTTTTTCATTCAATCCTACCAGTTCATTCAGCATATTTTTCCACTCATCCGTTGCATAGAAGTTCACAACCTTGGCAGAGGTATCATCCATCTTAATTGCGCCGGCAGCCATATAGTCACTGATATATTCATATCCGCAATAATCTGCTGCCTGGGCACGGTTTACCCCTCCTGCTTTTGCTCCAAACTGGTCAAATGCCTTCTGGGCATATCCCTCTAAATCTGTGAGATTTTTAATCGTATTAATGTCTGTTCCGGTACCATCCACATAGTCTTTTGGCATCAAAGCACCAATCTGCCGGGCGACAATCTGTTGGTTGGGGACTGCATAAATACCTCCTTTTACCGTAGCTGCCGTCCATATATAGTCAGGGATTGCCTTCTTTAATTCCGGTGCTGCTTTGGGCAGCAGCTCTTTAATATCGAGAAAGGCTCCTTTTACCACATTGGTATTGTAAGGATTTAGCCAGTTTGACGTAAAGCAGGCGTCATACTCTTCACCGGATGCAATAATCGTCTGGATTTTATCACCATAAGCACCTCCGTGGAATACATAGTCAACAGTCACCCCAATTTTTTCTTTCGTATACGCATTCAACGCTTCCATTACAGCTTTTCCGTCCGTCTGTTCCGGAACCGGTGTATGGATTTTCAAATTTACGATTTCTTTATCCTCATTTTGGACCGCTCCTGAATCCGTTCCCGTTTCAGAGCCATCCATTTTACTGTCAGTTTCCCCGCTGCTTTCCGCTTTTGTGCCATTTTCACCGCTTTTGTCTGCTTTACCATCTCCGCTGCATCCACCCAATGAACCCATAATCATTGCTGCTGCCACTCCCAGGGCAATCAATTTCTTCCTTCTCATCCTTTATTCCTCCTACTACAATATATTTATGGTTAATATCCCTTACAGCCAGTAAGGAATTATCCATCTTGTTGCTTAAGCTGTATAATGATGGAGCAATCGGTATAACGGATTCCTCCTTTTAATAAATTTATTGTAATTGCCATAGCAAATTACATTCTAACATGATCAGCCTTTTACGCCTCCCACAGTCAGCCCCTTCACAAAGTACTTCTGAAAAAACGGAAATACTGCCAGCATAGGTCCTGCTGCAATTACACACATCGCCATCCGCATTGACTCTGTGGGCATGTCCGCCATGCTGACCCCCATGCCGGATATCGCTGAATTCTTGATCATTTCCTGAACATCCCTCATAAGAACATACAGCCGGTACTGGAGATTATAAAGTTCTCTGTTGTCAATATACATAAGCGGCTGGAACCAGTCATTCCAGTAATTCAATGTAATAAACATTCCAACCGTCGCCAGCGCCGGTTTTGCAAGGGGCAATACAATTTTCGTAAAGATTGTCAGCTCTCCTGCGCCATCCACGGTAGCCGCTTCCAGAAGGGAAGACGGAAGCTGAGTAAAAAATGTACGCATCAAGATGATAAACCATGGTACAATCAGCATAGGCAGCAGCATTGCCCAGATTGTATTTTTTAAATGCAGGTATTTTGTAAGCCAGATATAAGCAGGCACCATACCGCCGTTTAATACCATAGGAATAATCAGAAATACTGTCAGTGCCCTGCGCCATGCATAATCTTTTCTGGACAGAACATATGCTATCATGGAATTCAATGTAAGCCCGATCCCAAGTCCCAGGGCAGTAACCAGAATCGTTATTCCGTAAGACCTAAAAATCGCTGCTGCATCCTTAAATACATATTTATACGCGTCCAGCGTCACGCCTTTGGGGAAAATACCATATCCCTCTTTCATAATTCTCATATCACTGGAAAAGGAAATGGATACCACCGTAATAATGGGAATTACACATAGTAAACAACACAGACCCAGAAATGCATAAATAATAATTTTAGGGCCTAATGATAAATCTTTCTTCATTTTAATACCTCCCATTAAAATAATGCACTGTCTTTGTCCATTTTTCTAACAACCAAATTGGAACCCATAATCAGTATAAACCCTACTACTGCCTGAAAACATCCTACGGCAGAACCAATTCCGATGTCCCCGGTTACCCGTAAAGCTCTGTATATGTATGTATCCAGAACATCTGTAGTTGCATAAAGTGCGCCCTGATCTCTTGTCAGGTTGAAAAACAGCCCGAAATCCGCATACATAATCCTTCCCACCTGGAGAATTACCATTACTATAATTATTCCTTTCAGCATTGGAAGCGTTATCTTCCACACCATCTGCCATCTGCTTGCCCCATCCAGCGCTGCAGCTTCATAATAAGTATCGTCAATTCCCATAAGTCCTGCATAATAGATCACGCTGTAGTAGCCCGCCATCTTCCATGCATACATAAACGTCAGTATTACCGGCCAGTATTGGGACCGCGCATACCACGAAATGCTGTGCAGCCCGAAAAATTGCAGCAGCTGATTAATGATACCATAGTCATGATGCAAATACGCATACAAGAGATATCCGACCACCACCCACGACATAAAATATGGAAAAAACATAATGGTCTGTGTTACCTTTATCATTTTCCTGCTTCGTACTTCATTCATCATTAAAGCAATCGCTACTGATACCACCAGGGTTATCCCAATAAAAAGTACATTCAAGCCAATGGTATTCCTTAGTACTACCCATGCATCATTGGATTTAAAGAAAAACTCAAAATTTTTAAATCCGATCCAGTCACTTCCTAAAAATCCTTTGTCGTACCGAAAATCTTTGAAAGCAATAATCAGTCCTGCAATCGGAACATAAGAAAACAGAAAAAGTATTACAGCGGCCGGCAGGGCCATTATTGTTAATGTCGTATTCTTTCTTCTGGAAACGCGTCCTCTTTTACGTTTTTCCTTCTTCTTTTCTTTCAACCCTCTTCTCCTTTCCATTTTTTCAGCGGTTTTATTTTACTGATCTATCCGCCAATCCGAGCGGATCTGAATGTTCAAATACGCTCTAAAGACATTCTTGCGCATTTCATTCATTTTCACAACTTTTAAATCCTGCTATTACTTTGTTTTATAGAGAAAAGGGCTTATAAATCTGTACTTTTAAAAACAAACCTCATTGACAGCATAAAATCTCACGTAAATTGGTGCGTGCAGATGGCGGAAATAAATTTTACTTATCAGCTTCTCTGATCATAGCCAGAATATTTTCCGGAGGTATAATATCCACCATCGTATTACAGGTCGAGAGAATAAAACCGCCGCCTGTACCTGCCGCCTCAATGGTTTTTCGCACATCTGCCCTAACTTCTTCCTCCGTCCCAAAACACATGATATAATCCAGATCAATATTCCCCCACAGACACAGCCTGTCACCATATTTTTCTTTAATGCTTCGTATATCCATACCTGCGGAAGGCTGGATGGACTGAATTCCATCAAATCCACACTCCACCAGGTCGTCCATAACACTATTCAGGTTCCCGTCGCTGTGAAGAAATACCGGAACATTTTTATATGCCTTAATTTCCTGAATCATCTGCTTATAAAATGGATATACATTTTCTTCCATTACGTAAGGCGGAAGAAACACACCTGTATTAAATGCCATATCATCGGCAATCAAAATGGCATCTGCTCCTTTATCAAGGAATAATTTAGCTTTTTTAATCTCAAATGCAATGACCTTTTCCGATAATATATGGGTTTCTTCCGGATAAGTAATGCAGTTCACCATATAATCTTCCATGGGATACATCTCATTCAGCATTGAAATGGGTCCGCCCACCTGGGCAAACACAAAGAAATCCGTCTCAGCTGCGTATCTCGCCACCAGATTTCCGGTTACTTTATTAATATCCGGCTCCCGATAATCTGCGGCATCTTCGATGTCTACCGGGGGCTTCAGAAGCCGTTTGCTCTCTTCCCCCTCCAGAAAAGTCTGCCCATACACACTCTGCAGCACTTTTTTACCGTCTTCCATCTTCTCAATTTCCCATTCCGGCCAGTCTCCTACGTTTACCAGATCCATATGCAGTAATTCCCGCACCTTACAGTCTCTTTCAAAATGCTGGTAATCCAGAGGATATTCCTCTCCCAGAAGTTTATTGGCGATTTGCGGCTGGATATATAATTCCCCTTTTGGAACTCTGTCACTTTCCTCATGGCGTATTGCAGCCCATACCCGTTCCTTTTTCGTCATCTGATTCTTTATCTGTTCTGGTATTTTATTTTTCGTCTGTCCTGGTATTTTATTTTTCATCTGTCCTGCCATTTGACCCTCTATCTGATCCGGAACCTGTTTTGATGCCGAATCCATTTTCTGCTTTTTTAACTGGTGATCTATCATCTGTCTGCTCCTCCTCTTTGTCCTGCCCATGCCAGAAATACCCCATATACAATTTTCCGGTTTCGCTCCTTTTTCTGTGATCAGGGTTGGAATGATATTTCATATTTCAAATATACACATTTATTTCCGCTCCGGCACAAATCTCTATTTTTTTCATATTTGCAAAATACAGATGGCCAATGGGCTCCGGATCCTGGCTATGGTCAGTCATCAGCGTTACTACCGCATCATATGGGGTTGGATTAAAGATATTTAAATAAATTTCTTTTTCATGCTCAACAATCTGAACATTTACATGGTCAGAGCACTGCATGATCTTTCGATCCAGGTCCAGATAGATACCCGGTATCTCCACATAGGTCAGCAGCATTGTCACCTCAGGCCAGTTGGAGCCATACAGAAATTCTCCGATGGTTTCCTTTCCCTCCCAATCACTGGTCTGTACTCTTTCATTGATATACCCCGCCGGAAGTGCGCGCCCGGCCAGTGTATCAACAGGTCTTTCCTGAAGGGATACAAACTGTGACAGCGCATGGCTGATCCTGCTCATCCACTTCAAATATTTTTCATCTCCGGTGAAACGGTAAAGTTTCAGCATAGAATTTCCTGACAGTGTGCAGATTCCGGGTGCAGAATGTTTATTCTGGGCATTTGCAAACACAGTTCCCCTGGTGTGGGCCTTCATTTTTGCCGCCGTGCTTCTCTGTGGTAAGTTAAAATCATAGCTCATTACCCAGGTGACCGCCAGTTCAAAAGCTTCCCTGGATGCCTGCAGCCATTCTTCCTTCCCCGTTGTCTCATAAAGCTGCACACAGGATTCGAGAAAACCAAACGCAGATTCGCTGTCTGGTGCCTGGCAGATTTCACCCGGTCCTCCGTTCATCATCCCCTTTTTTAAATATTCCTCCCGATAAAGCACTCCCAGTGCTTCTGCCGTTTCCAGATATTCCGGCTTTCCAAAATATTCATATGCCAAAGCCAGAGCCGCACTTACGATGGCTGCACTTGCTGTATCCCCCTGTATAAGAGTCTCCTTCTGCATATTAATAAATTGCCCCAGCTGTCTGTTTTTTTGATAAAACCGCACAAATGCATCTGCCTGCCGGGCAATACTGCTTTCCATTTGCACCGTCAGTTCCCCTTGGCTCTTCAGATAAATAGCTTGCTTTATCAGAAAAAATAAAAGGTCTGCATCTTTTCTCACCAGAAGAACCGGACTGTTTTTGTTCAGGAAATCATCTCCATATATCTGACCGTTGGCATACATAGGGATATACCATCCATTTTCCATCTGCAAATGCTCTGTAATAAACTTTAGACTGGATACTGACTGACAGCGTGCGAGCCCCTGGTCTTCCAGAAGAAATGCATAGGAATTCATTCCTCCCCCCACCCATCCAGACTGCCAGTAAGAAGGCGGAACATCATTCTCTGTACCAACCCGGAAATATCCTTCGTCTGTAAAGTTCATATGTATATATTTTTTTTTGACTGCCTGATGGGCCTTTGAAAATGGTATGCTGCAAAAATCCTGCCCCACTTCCAAATCTTCCCGCATCTCATTAAATTTTGTAAAATACTGATATAAATTCTCCGCCGGAAACTTGAGACACCGGATCTCCATTTCCACTCGTTCCCCTTCCCTCAAAATCATTCCCATATCATCTGACGCTGCCTCACAGGTCGGGTAAAATCCAGATCCATCAGGAAGTTCGCCAAAAAAATATTTTCTCTCTTCTCTGACCGCCGGACAAGAGATACCAAAAACAGCCTGATGTTCCGTCTCCGAAATTGTAAAACCAGTATATCTGCCATGTACCATATGATTAGCCAGGATCAGAACTCCTTCTCTCTGATCCTGGTTAAAATATCCCATAGCAGGAGTGCTCATATCACCGGACCTAAGCTGAATGCCTGAGCTTTTTCCTTCCCGGTCAAGATGGGGAATGTCTGTAATTACCCTGTCCCACCCCTCTTTTGACCTGCCCGCATGAAAAGGCGGATAGGGAATCCTCTTACTTTCCATCCGGTTACCATCATATACAGCCCCCGGCATAAATACATATTCACTGCCCGTCCATTCCTCTTTTATAAATTCCAGAGAAATGGAAATCGGCATTTCAAAACGATGGATCATCTCTGTTTGCAAAAGAAAACGCTGTTCACTTCCTTCATCACATCGGATGCACTGAATCCGGCATGGAAATTGCTCCAGATATTTCAACTGCTCCTTTTTTGAACTGTCCGGTTTCCAGCGCTCTTCCAGAACCGGTGTACTTTTATCATACTGTTTGAATACTATTTGATATTCCATTCTATTTCCTCCATTTTTTATTCCTCCAAACGGCGTTTCAGACAGACTCCCCTTTGGAATTTATCTGTCGGCTGCAGGATACGTCAAATATCTGCGTTCCCTCTAATTGAAGGAATCATCGGGCACTTTATCAGACGGCATGTTTCCGGATCCAGTTCCAGTGTTTTAATTTCACAGGGTCCAAGCCATACCTTTATATTTACTTCCTCCCATAAACAGATGCTTACTTCCCTTGCCGTCCCGGTGCTTTCAAATAACCTGATCAGATATGTATCTTTTCCCCTGATTTTTTTCATGGCCCCCAGAATACAGCCTGGATCTGATATACTGATCCATTTCTTTTTTACTGCAGCTTTTTCGGTTGGAAAAAATGCTACCGCCAGAGGTTTTTCCTGAAAGACCACCGCCTCGGCTGTCACATTTTCCATGCGTCTCTTATAACTTCCTCCGGTAATTCTGAAAGAAAAACTTCTCTCACCCTGATCCATGCAGGGAATTCGCCTGTCCCGATCCAATAATACCCTGTCCTCAATAGGATGTGCCGAATAGGCAGCGGCATGGATCAGGGAGATACCCATCGTTCCATCCCGGAAATCTCCACCATAACATCCATCATTGATACAAGTCATTGCCATATCCCTTTCTTCCTCAAAAATCCCGCACCATCTCTGCATAACACGTTCTCTCTCACTTGATTCATAAGTCTGAACACCATAAGCCGTTTCACAGAGATTTTGTCCCCGAAGGCAGGTTGGGATTTCAAGCTTAAGCATTTTCCCTTTTTCCATCCACTCCACAGAGAGCTCAAGCTCCACATCCCATCCTTTTTTCGGCAATATATAATGTATCACTGCCCTGGAATTATGATACCGGAACAAGGCTTCCACGATGGTTCTAACCTGCCCGGTCTCAATGATACGTACACATTCCAGCTCCTCATCAACTCCGGAGAAATCGGCACCTTCTACCTTATCCATGAGTCTGAACCTGCCCTCCTCTTTTGGAAAGCTCTGCACATTCATTGCCCATGGGTCAAAACCGCTATCCCGCACCGAAAGTCCAAATGCTCCTTCCTTCAGATATTCTGTCCCGTCTATTTTCAGGGAATCCATCAAACCTGTCTTTTGGCTGATTACGGCTTCTACATGTTCCCCTGTAAAATAAATCTCCCCGCTTTCTTTCAGCAAATCCTTATTTGGCTGCTTCTCTATAAATGTTATGGTGCAGTCAAACCTGTTCATCTGCATGGGTTTTAGCTCTCCATAGAACACTACTTTTTTTCTCCAGTCCAGATTCATATTGCATGCTTCTTTTTCCACCTGGCATGGTATTGGCTCTCCCTTATAAAATACCTCCGGCATTCCAAAGCTGGTATCCCAGTTTTGATTCTGCATCTGGAATTCACAGGTCATAACTCCTTTTACCGGATAGGGATGGGGATTATAAATTAAAATCGGATATTCTCCCTTCCCGGCGGGCTTCTCTCCTTCTGCCAGAGCAAAGAATGCTCTATTTTTCTGCTTCTCCAAAAGCTCCATACCATAATTCATAATACGTATACCCGACTCTTCTACAGACTTCACCGCTGATCCAGGTAAAATATCATGAAACTGAGCGGTAAGCAGCGCTTTCTCTGCTTCCTTCATTTCCTCTTCCGGATAATTCATTTTTTTCCGGAATGCGGCTGCCGACACCATTTTTTCTGTCATATACAGAAGACCTTCCAGTTTTCTGTGCATTTGTTTGATTCTGATCTGTGCCGTATAGCATCCTACTGCCCAGGGATTCAAGTCTCTGTGAAACTCAGGCAGATTTTTATTCTCAATTTTATGGAAGTATGATTCCGGAATCGAATGCCGCAGCTCACACAGGGGACTTTCCTTTCTTTTTTCCAGTATCTGTGCCATATCTGCATGGGAAGGTCCGCCGCCATGATTACCTACTCCCCACAAAAGTAATCCCTCTTCCTGCTCCTGGTGGCTTTCCAGAAACTCTGTAATTTTCTTTCCTGCTTCTCCCATAAGGGAATTATAATGTTCACTGGAACGATGTCCCTTTATCCGTGACCCGTCAAATCCAATCCATAAAAAGTCATCATCCGGCAGACAGCAGTCCTCCTGTGACGGACGGCAGAAGATATAGGAATCATACCCTGTTTTTTTCAGAATCTGAACCAGCCCCCTGGAGTGGCCAAAAGGATCAAAATTCACAGCTGTTTTCGGAAGTACACCAAACTTTTCATAAAAGTACTCTCTTCCTGCCTCTATCTGCCTGATAAAAGACTCTCCGGAAGGCATATTGCAGTCAGGCTGCAAAAACCATCCTCCCATGATATGCCATTTTCCTTTCTTCACCAGCTCCTGAATTGTCTGAAACAAATCCGGTTCATATTCCTCTATCCATTGATACAGCAAAGCTTCATTATGATTAAAGATAAATCCATCGTATTCTCTGCTAAATCTGGCTGCTATCCGAAAAGTGGACAATGTTGCAGCAATCCCTTCTTCCCAATCCCACAGCCATACGGGATCAAGATGTGCGTTGCAAACCATATGTAATTCTTTCATTATCGTATTTCTCCATTTCTATTTTTCGTACCCTCAGCCTAACGCAAAGTTTACCTTTTTACTTTATAAAAACTTCTCCATGACCTCAACAACAAAATCTTATCTTTCCTTTGATTTTTAACAATTCTCCTCTTTGATTTTTAATTCACACCTATTTTCACTGGGAAGTCAGATATCCCACAGCAAACACCTTCATGTCTTTCACACATACCCGTTGCCAGTCATCCAAACAGTCCTGTAGTTTCTAATTGAACTTCTTCCATATAATTAAAAAAAGTTGCTGCATGAATGACATTTTCTGCCTTCTGCAACAACTTTCTATATTTACTTTCTCTATCTATTACTTATACTTTTCATAATATTTTTCAGCACTATCATAATCCAGGTTGAAACATTTCTTCAGGTTTTCAACAATACGTTCATGAAGAAATCCTTCTGTCAGATTATAGCCAATAAATAATTTAATGCTTTCCTCTCTTGCCTCTTCCCTTGCTTCTTCTCTTGCTTTTTCTCTTGCCTCTCTTACTTTTTCTCTTGCTTTTTCTCTGGCCTCTTTTACCGCCTCTTCTGCTTTTTTTCTAGCTTCCTTCACCTTTTCTTCTGCTTCTTCTCTTGCTTCTTTCACCTCTTTTTTCGTTATATACAGGATATGATTATGATCCCGGATTGCCTTTTCCCTGGATTCATATTCGTGCCTTTTCCGCTCATCTTCACTGATACTCTTTAAAATCTGATACGCTTCGTTTATGTATTCATTTTTTTCAGCCATTTCCCTGAAATCCTCCTCCCGTTTTCCGTTCAGGAATTTCGCCCATTGTAACAGTTCGTTTTCCGGCTCTTCCTGCGCCCCTAATTTGGGCAGCTCCAGTACATGCAGTTCCAGTTTATCCGAATATAAACTTCCCCTCTGGTCTTCCCGCAGATGGAAGCAGGAATACCATGCATCCGTATCCTTTAAAAACTCAAAATCCAGGATGCTGATTTGGATACATTTTACCAGAACGTCATAATTATCCCCGCTCACTATCTGGTCGGTGTACATTTTACAGGTATAAAACAGGGTTCGTTCTTCCCAGCAGTGGAAAGGCAGTACCTGCATTTCCAGATCGATCTGGGTATTGTCCTGCATCTTTACTTTTACGTCCAGGATACCAAGCTTTTCATTTTCGGTTTTCTTCCGCAGCGCTGTATTGAGCAACTCCGTCTCCTGAATATCTTTTGGATCCAGATTCAAAAATGCAGCAATTAATCCTTTTCTGGCTTTCTCACTGCACATCAGCTCTTTGAAACAAAAATCAACCGTAGGCAGCATGATAAATGGTTCTGTTGTTTTGGGCGAATCTTTCATAAATTGTTTGTCCTCCTCTTACTTTAAGGCAGTTTCCTTAGCCCGCGTAAGAAGAGTCAGATATACTATAGATAATTATATTATAACGGCTTACAGCAGGCATAGCAACGCCTTATATTCTATTGTCGTGTCAATTGGAATTTATCTGGCAGAATTGCCAGCATTAGAATGTTTCATTTGAATAATACCATATTTTAACAAATATTGCAACATATATTTTATATTAGTTACTTATAATATATTTATTTACTGGCATCACTTCATGATTTGCCGGATCGAAGTAATCATGCATCCTTCCTCACCAAAATCTGAAGATGAACTGAAAACGCCGCAGCACAAATTTACTCATTCATGCTACAGCGTTCTCTTCTATATTTATTCTGTTTCCCGCAACTGCTCTACTATACTTCCTTTATGAAATATCTTCAGTGATAATGCCGGAACCACGATTGCAATAACCAGAAATACTCCACATATTATTACCGCCGGTATAACTGTCAGCCGGAAGGTCATGAACCAGATATTGGAACTGATCATCCGCACCAGAGTCACACCTAATATTCCCGATGTCATAATTCCCAGGATACCCGCACCCAATGCATAGTACATGCCCTCCAGCATCATCAGCCTGTTTAACTGTTTTTTCGTCATGCCGATACTCTGCATTGCAGCAAATTCATGTCGCCGGGTGAGGATACTGGTAATTACCATATTGATAAAGTTAATGATACCTGCTATTCCCATAACTGCCCCGATGATACCACCTATGACATATACTACCTGCTGGGTTTTGAAGACATCTTCTTTCAACAGCCTCACGGAATTATAGCTTGCATTAGGATTCACATTCTGAATATAGTCATCCAGAAATTCCTCCATCTGCAGTTCATATTTCGGATCTATATTATAAGAATAACTTAGCAGCGTAGGGTTTTGATAAATTGTTTCAAATTCATTCTGAGGCATATAGAAATATGGAGCGTCATTTCCAACCTGTACCACACCGGTATTGATAGATGGCACTTCATATTCTACATCATTCAGAATTGCCTGCGCCACTACGGTAAAAGTTTTTACTTTCTTTCCATCCACATAAGCATCTACCTTCTGCCCTATTGCGCAGTTAAACTCTTTCATGGAAACATTTCCGCTGCCCCGTATAGAACTGACACCTTCAATTATATAGTTCCCTTCCCCAAGTTTTTTCCGCAGCACATCCATATCTTCTTCCCCATTTACAATAGTCATTCTGGATAAAACAGCGTCTGACATTCCAAATGTATTGCACAACGGGCGGCTGTCATCTGCAAGGGTAACGGATTCACCTTCCGCCGTAATGCCATAACTGACCCCATCCCGCTCCTCCGTATCCACAATCTTGCTTCCGAAATCAAAGCTGACATTTCTGTCATCCAGTGTATTTTTGTACAGACGCCCACCATCGGTCACACCAGGTTGTTCTTCCACTGCCTTAACCATATTTTCATCCAGCGCATCTTCATGATGTGTAAATCCCTTCATGTTATTAAATGTACTGG
>OATB01000775.1_pt1 | contig 16393 bp, 16 predicted proteins | sample 1494941 | NCBI WGS metagenome assembly OATB01 (sample SAMEA2579931, study PRJEB22360) | human gut metagenome | reverse complement strand
AGTAAACAGATTATGGAAACAAAGGTGGTTTTTGGCTTTTGCGCAGGAGTTTTAATTGTTCTATTCCTTGTGGTGATGATATATCCTTTCATGACAATATAACTGGTAACAATCATAGAAGAATCAAAGAAGAATTATTGAAGAAATTTTGAAGAAATAGTAAAAAAAGCTTGCAAAATTTCTAAAATTTGTATATAATAATTTAGGTCGGTGGTTGAGATATTAACCACATGCTTCTGTGGCTCAGCTGGTAGAGCGCCGCATTCGTAATGCGTAGGTCGCCGGTTCAAATCCGGCCAGGAGCTTAAAAAACCCTTGAATTTCAAGGGTTTTTTGTTGTCTTTAGATAATAATTCAATACATAATAGCGTTGATTTTTACGAAATGGGTAACAGTTGGATAAAGTTCTGGTGAAATATTTTAGAAATGGTTATGTTAAATTCTTAAAAAAATGAACATCTATATTGCGGATAGAAAATGACATATAAGGATTCCCAAATATTTCTCTGATATCTCTGGATACATTTGTAAAGGCTGCCTCATATGCCGCCATATCACTATTTTCTACAGGGTTACGCGAAGATGTTATCACATAGGTTATTTCATCTAAATTGCACCCTCTTTGTTGTCCACAAACAAATAATTGAGTACTTACCAGGCAAGTGACAAATATGCCGGAAGATCTATATTCCTTGTACGCAAGATCATTCCACATACGCGCTATATATTCCTCAGTATAATATTTAGTATTAAGCCCATAAAACATTATTACATATTGTTCTGTTATCATTTTTTTATGATAAATGAGATTTATTGACTAATGAGGATGATATATATAATATGCTTTAATATCATTATTGGCACAAGAAGGATTAGCAGTAACCAGTGAAATCTTCTATATTAAGATATCTCAGGTTTAACTGTTCCTATATCAAAAAGCTTACTTTCATAGTCTTTGACAAAATATCTTATATTCGTTCTTCCCTTTTGAATAATCGTATGGCCTTCTTCTTCTAACTTTTCTTTTTGAATTTCAGTTCCTCCCGGATATTTGGAGTTTAATTCTCCATTTGCTTTTAATGTCCTCCAGTACGGGGTTTTATCATCTGTTCTTTGGTAACTTGCCCATGCAGCAATGGATACAAAGATACCTGCTGTGATTGGTTCGGTGAAATCGGCTCCGCTTATTTCTGCAAAATATTCTCTGATTCGCGAAATGGTAAGAACTTTTCCAAAAGGCACCGTTTTCATGACGCTGTCATAGGCAGCAGGCGGTGCGAAATACATTTTGTCGCCGCCATATTTGCGGATGCTTTTTGGATCTGTCACCGTCTGGTATTTTGGCATATCCTTCGCATCCTTTAACATTGCATTAAAATCTTTTTTGTCTTCATTTGCCATTACCAACACCTCCTGTACCAAGTATAGTCTATATGGATGATCCATGCAATGAGGCTGTTTAAATTATTTCTGTTGGAAATTCTGTTTTCAGCTGTACTTTGAATTTTGGGAACAAACACACATGGGGCATAAACGAAAGGAGCATGGCACATGAGGAATAGAAAAAGCATATAAATAAAGCATCATAGAGAGGGGGTAAACAGTATGGATATTATGGATTATATTAAGCCTGGTTTGATTGTAGTTGCAATTATATTGTATTTTATTGGTATATGGCTAAAGCAAAGTACTTTGCTTCCGGATAAATACATCCCGCTGATGGTTGGTTTTATTGGAATTGTTATCTGTGGTATATGGGTTGTCGCAACATCCAGGTTTATAACAGGGCAGGACATAGCTCTGGGCTTATTCACTGCCATTGTGCAGGGGATTCTGGTTGCAGGCTTAAGCACATATGTTAACCAGATTATTAAGCAGATTAATAAACAGGAGTAGGTACTTGATTTATATGCCCGCAGCATAACTGTAAGGGACATAGAACAGAAAACCCCGGCGGTATGCCGGGGGTATAAAAATCATTCTTTGGGAGTACCCCGCAGTTCTTGGGGAAGCCTGCGGAGCGCGAGTTGTGAAACGTACTAGATTTTACCAATACCAGGTAATTCTATCATATTCATCATATTATGACAAGAAAATTATTTTGCTAAATATATACATAAATCGACAAAGTAAACTGTTTACAAAAATTTTATGAATCCTTTATTGATTTAAATTTTCATACAACCTATAATACTATTAATGATGGAAATAATATTTAGGAGGAAATGGAAGTGAAGGAAAAGTTTCAGAGGTTTATGATGGGAAGGTATGGAGCGGATGAATTATCCAGATTTTTGATAATTGTCGCTTTTGTAATGGTAGTTTTATCAATTTTTATCAGAAATGGGTTGTTTTCATGGGTTCCGCTTATTTTACTGGTATTGATTTACGTGAGGATGTTTTCGAAAAATATCCAGAAACGTTATGGGGAAAATCAAAAGTTTCTGGAGTTAAAAGGAAAAGTTACCGGATTGTTAAGCGGTCAGAAAAAGCGCCTGGAACAGAGTAAAGATTATCATATTTACAAATGCCCAAAATGCAAACAGAAGATTCGGATTCCCCGGGGAAAAGGAAAGATATCCATTACCTGTCCCAAATGTGGAGACCAGTTTATAAAGAAGAGTTAATAGAAAAGCAGAGGATTACGGAATGTTCGGATATGTGACAATTAATCAGGATGAAATTAAAATAAAGGATTATAAAATCTACCGGGCATACTATTGCGGGCTGTGTAAGCGGTTAGGAAAGCAGTATGGAGTCCGGGGAAAGGTTCTGTTGACCTTTGATATGACTTTTCTGGGGCTGCTGTTATCAAGTCTGTATGAGTCCCAGGGTGAGCTTAGATTGCAAAGATGTGTACTACATCCTGCTAAAAAAGAATTGATTGCAGAAAATGAAATGCTGGATTATGCGGCTGATATGAATGTTCTGCTTGCCTACCATAATTTTATGGATGACTGGTTTGATGACCATAATGCTGCGAAATTAACCCTTGCTAAGATGATACATAAAAAGTATAAAGAAACCGCAGCAAGGTATCCCAGGCAGCGAAGGGCAATTCAAAGATATATGAAAAAAATGCATGAGTGTGAGACACGTAAAGAAAAAGACCTGGATGTGGCAGCAGGGCTTACCGGAACGGTATTAAAAGAGCTGTTTATCTATAAAAAAGATGAATGGAAGGAACCCCTGGGACAGATGGGTTTTTATTTGGGAAAATTTATTTATCTGATGGATGCCTATGAAGATGTGGAAAAGGATAAAAAAGCTGGAAATTACAATCCTTTGATACCGATGATGAAGGAAGCCGGCTTTGCGGATAAATGCAAAGAGATTATGATGCTGATGATGGCAGAATGTTCCAGAGCATTTGAGAGGTTGCCAATTATAGAAAATGTTGATATACTAAGAAATATATTGTATTCCGGAGTTTGGGTGAAATACGAAAAAGTAACGAAGGAAAGAGCAGGAAATAAGAATGATAATGGATCCATATAAGGTGCTGGGAATTCCGTCTTCAGCATCTGATGATGAGGTAAAAAAAGCATATAGGCAAATGAGCCGGAGATACCACCCCGATGCAAATCTGAACAATCCTAATAAGGATCAGGCTGAAGAGAAGTTTAAAGAGGTACAGCAGGCTTACGACCAGATCATGAAAGAGCGTACCGGTGGATATACTGGCGGTTATGCCGGACAAAGCAGTCAGGGCTATGGGCAGGGACAGGGTTTTGGCGGTTACGGCGGTGGATTTGGGCAGCGTCAGTATGAGAGTGGTGAGCCTATTGAATATCAGGCAGCGGCGAATTATATTAATGCCGGACATTTTCAGGAAGCGCTGAATGTACTAAATAATATTTCGCAACGTAATGCCAAGTGGTATTATCTCAGTGCACTCGCCAATGCGGGAATCGGCAATAATCTTAATGCAAAGGATTTTGCATCCAGGGCAGCAGCTCTGGAGCCAAATAATTTCCAGTATCAACAGCTTAAGAGACAGTTGGAGTCCGGCGGGCAGTGGTATCAGACAATGGGTAGCGGCTACGGTGGGATGCCTCAGAATTTTGATACGAGCTGTTGTACGCAGCTTTGCTGTATGAATATGCTGTGTGGCTGTTGTTGCAGACCCTGCTGATAATTCAATACAAACTTTTTTTATTACGTGCCTGAAATACGCCTGCATATTATATTTTGCGGTAGGAATGCGCCAAATGCAGCCAGTGGGTGTAGTGTGCTGCACCAACTCAATTTGGTACATCCCTGTCACAAACAGGATTATATTTTTTGATATAAAAATTATATGGTTTGAAAGAAATAGAAGGTGGGAATCCTTCTTTTTTTGTACATGAAATGCAATTCATCAAATCCAGGCACCGCTTGACAGATGGATGGTAAGATAATATGATGGAGGTACAGAAGCTAATAAAAGAGCATAAGAGGGAAAGGATGACAGAATGTATAAAATATTAATTGTGGAAGATGACATGATAATTGCTTCGTCTGTGAAGGATTATTTACGTACCTGGGGAATGGAGACAGAGGTTATCACAGATTTTGAGAAAGTCATTGAAAATTTTATTGCATTTGATCCCCAGCTGGTTCTCATGGATATAACGCTGCCCTTCTTTAATGGATATCACTGGTGTCAGGAAATCAGGAAGATCTCTAAGGTTCCGATTATTTTTCTGTCTTCAATGAGTGATAACATGAATATAGTAATGGCAATCAACATGGGTGGTGATGATTTTATTACTAAGCCATTTGATTTGACCGTTCTTGCAGCAAAAGTTCAGGCAATGCTTCGCAGGACATATGCTTTTCAGGGACAAACAAATGTTATAGAGCATAATGGTGCCATTTTAAATCTCAGCGATACCACATTGCTGTACCAGGAGCAAAAAGCAGATTTGACTAAAAATGACTTTAAGATCCTGCAGATTCTTTTGGAGAATGCAGGAAAGGTCGTATCCCGGGAAGCGATTATGGAGCGATTATGGGAAAGTGACAGCTTTATTGATGATAATACGCTGACCGTTAACATTACAAGGCTGCGTAAGAAGCTGGAGGATATTGGCCTGGCAGGCTTTATTGCTACAAAAAAGGGAATAGGATATATGGTGGTGTAAATGGACAAAATCAGGGAATATAAAATAATCGGCAGATATATGAAAGATCATCTCATGGAGATGGTGGCAGTTGTCATATTTACCTGTATTTTTATACTGATCTTCTATTTATACGGAATACCGGTTAAAATATATGGCTATGCTTTTTTACTGTGTGTTGCTGTTGGTGTAGTAATGATAACTATCAGCTATTGGAAATACAGAAGCAGGCATATGGCTCTTGTGGGGCTTTTTAGCAGAATTACCGTTGAATGCAGTGATTTACCTCCTGCCGGAAACTTACCGGAAGCAGATTATCAGGAAATATTATTAAAATTGTTTTATGATACCGCTCAGAATAAAGAACAGGAAGAACGCAGTAAAAAGGATATGATGGATTACTACACATTGTGGGCACATCAGATTAAGACGCCTATTACTGCAATGCGCCTGCTCATTCAGGTTGAGGACAATGCCAGAAACCAGAGCCTGTTACAGCAGCTGCTTAAAATTGAGCGGTATGTTGATATGGTATTACAATATCTGCGAATGGAAGATATGTCTTCTGATTTGAAGCTTCAGGAATACAAAGTTTTAGACTTGGTAAGGAAAGCAGTAAAGCAGGACAGTTCTGTATTTATTTACCGTAAAATTCCTTTTGAATTAACAGAAATGGATGATACGGTTATTACAGATGAGAAGTGGATGGTATTTGTCATAGAACAGATTTTATCCAATGCTCTGAAATATACAAATGAAGGTAAAATTTCAGTTTATATGGATCCAAATGAACGTCAGACCTTAATCATCGAAGACACCGGCATCGGCATCCAGGAAGAGGACCTTCCCCGTATTTTTGAAAATGGTTTTACTGGATATAATGGACGTATGGGAAAGAAATCAACGGGTATTGGCTTATATCTTTGTAAAAAGATTTTAGACAGGCTTGGACATTCCATTAAAGTATCATCAAAAGTTGGTCATGGAACCAGGATTGCAATTAATCTGTATCGGGAGCAGCTGAAAACAGAATAAAGATTATAATAGAATAAAGCCGAAAATAGAATAACTTAAAAAAGATTAAGCTTAAAACAGAATAGTTATCTGTAGAAAGGAGAACGTAATATGAATATAATCAGACCCCCCTGTTAAGCGTTTCAGAAAACAGGAATTCGTGGACCTCCATTTATGATCTGTATAATAATAGATGATAAAATTGGAGGAAAATAGAATGAAAACTTTTCAAGTGAAGCTTTTGTATATCTACAAATTCATGAGTCAATGCATGCCCATCTATGCATTTTATACGATTTTATTTATCCAGAGGGGAATGACAGTGTCGGACATCGCTGTTTTACTGGCACTTTGGAGTGTATTTACCATAGTATTTGAGGTCCCCTCAGGAGTACTGGCAGATAGATGGAACAGAAGAAATATGCTTGCTATAGGAGCGGCTTTGCAGGGATTGTGTTTTACAATATGGTTTTTTTCCCATTCATTTCTGATGTTTGCCGTTGGATTTGTTTTTTGGGCTATTGCAGGTGCATTTATCTCCGGAACGGAAGAGGGGTTAACCTATGATAATCTGAAGAGTGACGGAAATGAAGAAATATTTGCCCAGGTATATGGAAAAGCCCGGTTTTGTGCCAATCTGGGGACGATTACAGGTGTTGTATCGGGTGGTGTCGTTGCCAGTTTTGTCAATATAGAAAGCATTGCCCTTATATCTGCGGCGATATGCTTCGCTAATGTAATTATCGTGTTACATATAAGGGAGAAAAACTATTATTCAGAGAGACTGGACGAAGAAAGTATCGGATTTTTTAAGACCTTTCAAGAGGTAGTAATTTTTCTCAGAGGAAACGGTGGAGCATTGATATCCATTTTGTTCTTGGTGCTTTTTGTAAGTCTGGGAGAGTATATGGATGAATTTGATGCTCTGATTATTCACGACTTCAGGCTCAGCAATATTTGGGTAAGCGTTATTCTGACGGTGAGATTTGTTTTCATTGCTTTGGGTGATATACTGGCACCAATTGTTCAAAAAAAGATTACTACTGTCAGACAAATCTTTCTGTTAAATGGACTGGCATGTATGCTTCTGATGGTGTTTAATTTGTTTTGGCATCAGTATGGGCTAATAATACTTGGCCTTGGGCTGATGATCATGGCTATTTCCGAAATTTTGCTGGTAGACGCGTTACAAAATGAAATCAAAGAAGAAGGCAGGGCTACGGTAATGTCATTTTATGGTATGGGACAAAACCTCATGATGATTTGTTTTAGTCTGGTCTATGCATTGCTGGCGGGAATATTTACTTTACAACAGGTTTATATCATGATAGCACTTTATGGGATTTTGGGTGGAGCAAGCTTTTATTTTAGTTTTAGAATTATGAAAAGAAAAGTTTAGAGGTTATCAGTTATTCTAAGAATGCCTACAGTTACGGAAAAAGCCGGACTGCAGGCATTTTTTATAGGATCCTGGAAATGACCAGGATACTTATTGGTGTTGTTTTGGTGTTATGGATAAAATATACTTAAGGAACAAAAGTTGATGGAGTTATCCATGAATCGGGCGGAGAGCGAGTTGGGAGGAGTGGCACAACATGAATATAATGGTCGTTGACAGTAATAAACAGCACCTGGATGATCTTGTAGCTAAAATTCAGATGGTGTTTAAAAATGATACGATAGTTTCTTTTACAGATCCTTTACTGGCAGTTAAACACGCTTTTAACTGCCAGGTAGATCAATTGTTTACAGAGGTACTAATGCGAAGGATAGATGGATTTATGCTGGTATTGCGGGTACGTAAATGCAATCCCATGGTAAATGTTATCTTTGTAACAGAAAGCGACCGCTATATTCAGGAAGCAACCGCTATTTGCGCAGAAGGATACCTGATAAAACCTGTTACGGTTAAAAAACTTGAAGAATGCATGGAGTGGCAGTTCTATGGATGATTAATTATTTATAAAATTCATTCACTGTAGCAAAGAACGCATCTATATTTTCCCATTTTGAAAGTGGCGGAATATCACATCCCGATGAAATTACAAAGTTAGGATATTTGCAGCAGGCATTCATAACGCCAAGTGTAGCTTCACGTATGGATTCCGGTGTACCGTTACGGAATTCTCCGGCAGGGTCTACATTACCCATTGCAAGCGTATCTGATGGTATATGTGTCATCATCTCTGCCATACTGATAGCATTTCCAAAATGATAAGCGGCTGAACCAGTGCTTAAGATGGAATCAATCGTCTGGATGGTACTGTTTCCGCAGTTGTGGTAAATAACTAGAAAATTATCATCCTGAACAGCATCAACGACCTTTTTCACATATTCGCTGGAAAATTCTTCGGCTAAAGCAGGAGATAATAGTCCGGCCAGAGGTTCAGCCATAACGATACCATGAGCGCCTACAGCTTTGTATGCTTTAGCATATTTCATTAAAAATTCAGTTGCTTTTTCTAATAGAGTATGTACCATATCAGGTTCTTCATAACAGTAAATCATAGCTTCCGTAACGTCCAGAAGACGTCCGGCCAGGGAGAATGGCCCAATAATTCCTGCAAATACGGGACGGTCTGTAATTAATTTGCAAGCTTTTTCAATTGCCTCAATATAAATACTGGTCCGGCCTGCACCGATTTCCGGTACTTTCAGAGCTTCTGCTTCTTCCTCAGTGGAAACGATACTTCCGATTACAGTTGGAACCTCATCATCAGAATAGCGGATTGTGGAACCGAAACATTCTGCTTCTAATGACAAATCCATCAAACTAACCGATGCAGCTGCATCTACCCTGTCTGCAATTAACTTCATACCTTTTGCCTGCAGGCTGCTGTCTGAGATTAATTCATTTACTGTAATTCCCATTAATTGTATAGCGGGGAAAGATAATACGGGTAGCGCCTTTTTCACGGGTGCTTTTTTCATTTCTTCTAACCAAACTTTAACATTTTTCTGCATATATTTAATTCCTCCAGGATTTATTTTATGAACTAAGAATAACAAAGAATCGAAATGGTTTATCTAAAATTCTTTTGAAATTGAGCAGTATTTTTTGATGTTGAAAGAAAGGTTCTGGGGATCTGGGACAGGCAGCAGGCATAATCGAGGGCTTACTGATAAGAATAAAAACAAAGAATTAATACTGTATGATCAATTATACATCATTAAAAAAAGGTAATAATTTTGTAATTGCTTCTCATATACAAAAAAAATCCAAACAGCATACAAAAGATATTACCAAAAATACAAAGAAAATACCAAAATAAGGATTTGGAGGCTTTTTAGAGAAAGAACATATTTTTCTTGTTGTAATTGAGATGTCACGGCACTATAATGAAGAAAAATGATTAATTTATGGTTGGAATAGTCGTAACCTAAGTGGAAGGAGAGAAAAGATGAAGATACATATTGCAAAGAAGGATTCATTTGAAATACTTGCCTCTCATGATCAACATGTGCGCAAAGAAGTACTGGATCAGTCAATCATTAGGGGGAATGTAATAATAGCAGAAGAGCATGGTGAACTTCTTGGCTGGCTGCGGTACAATTTGTTCTGGGACAACACGCCTTTTATGAACATGCTTTATGTACTTGAAAAAGAGCAGGGAAAAGGTATTGGAAAGCAATTAGTTGAGTACTGGGAAAAATTAATGGAGTCAAAAGGCTATCATATGGTAATGACGTCAACCCAATCCGATGAGTATGCACAACATTTTTATCAAAAATTGGGATATCAGGCAGTTGGTGGATTTTTACTAAGGGATGAGCCCTATGAGATTATATTAAATAAGTATTTGAAATAAATAGTCAGACAAGTCTTATTTTAAACATGTGCTGCAGTTATTGGTAAACAGAAATCATTGTTGTAGGATTTTATTTAGGAGTATAAAATATGATGTAAATATGATATAATGTTTTCAAATTCTAATAATATTTTTTAAATGGGAGAGGTGGAGAATATGAATAAACAAATTAGGAAACATGTTCTGTTAACGTTTGCAGTTTTTATGCTATTGATGGCATTGGTGATGCCTATGAATGCCATGGCTGCAAAAAGTAATATTATTCCGAATAATAATGCAGGCATACCGGATACCGTTTTATACCAGGTTATACTCCGGAAATTAAACAAAACCGGAAAAACATTTACCGAAGATGAGGCATTAAAAATAAAACATTTAAAGTTTAATGGCTCCAATAAAGATCTAAAAATAAAATCGTTAAAGGGGATTGATAAGCTTAAAAATTTACGTACTTTAGATTTTTATGGCAATAGCCTGACCTCCCTTGCGGGGATAGCAGGGTTGAAGAAACTCGAGCGGCTGGAAGTTGGGAACAATAAGCTGTTAAATCTCCGTGGCGTTGAGAATCTGGTTAATTTAACGTGCATTAATGCAAGTGATAATCAGTTGAAAAGTGTCAGGTCTGTGAGAAATTTAGTTAATTTGAGCAGTTTAGATATAGATAAGAACAGGTTAAAGAATTTAGATGGGGTAGAGAGTCTGACAGGCTTAGAGTTTCTCTATGCAACGCGTAATCGCTTAAGTCGTCTGCCTGACATGAACAATTTGTCAAAATTGAGTATTGTTGAATTTAAATGGAACCGGATTGGTGAAAAAGAATTAAATAAAAAGCTTCCAAAAGTCTGGAAGAGAAATAGTTTATGGTATAAAACGACTGCTAAACTGCAAAATCTGGTAAGGACAATAGAACTGGAACAGCCTGCATCGATTGATAAAATCAATGTAGATACTAAAAAAATAGTAGGTATCGCTAATAAGAATTCCACAATTGTACTAAGAGATCCCAGTGGTAAAAAAATAGCAGCTGTAAGATCCGACAGCAAAGGAAAATTTACGTTTAAGAAACTGGATTTGAGTCAATGGGCAGAAAAGAGGTTGTCATTGGAGGCGAATGTAGTGGACAAGTTTTATTACGATGAAACTTATAGATTGAAAAAAGTGAAATTTACAGTCCTGTAGGAGGAATAAAAACGTGAAAAAGAAGTATATAGTGATTGCAGTAATAGCCATTATAGCGGTTGCAATGTGTATATGGATGGTAATGCGGCCTGAGCCAATGGGAAATATAAACGGCGATTACTCAGAGCCTGCCACCAGCGCATCCAATATTACGTTTTCAGGCGAGACTGGCGACAGAATAAAATTTTCCTTTGCATCTGATATCAAGAATGGAGAATTAGATATAAAAGTTTATGATTCAAAAGGCAATGTTGTAAAAGAATTGGATCGGGCGGATAAATTGGAAACGTTTTTTGATTTAGAATATTCGGATACATATAAATTACAAGCGGAATATAAAGACTTTATAGGAAAATTTAAGGTTAAGATTTATAAGATAGAAAGTAGATAACCGGTAATATAAAAATAGCTAGATCTCCATAATAAGCCTTTAACTGCTTAAACGTAATTACGGGCTTTCTTTATAGTATAAAAGTGTAATTGTTAGAGGGAAATTAATCCTGACATCTACACTTATTTTTTTGCAAAAATGTTGTTTTTACAACATACTTGAAAAGGAAAGTCCAGTATAATGAAAAAGAATCAAGTAGAACGAGAGCATAGAAGGGAGAAACAAATGGAACATAAAATGTATTGTTATCAATGTCAGGAAACTGCTAGAAATGAGGCATGTACCGTAACTGGAGTATGTGGAAAGACCCCAGAAGTTGCCGCACTTCAAGATGCACTTATATATGCAACTCAGGGGTTATCCCAAGTTACGACTGCACTTCGCCGTGAAGGAAAGTGTATTGAAGGAGAGATAAATCATTTTATTACATTTAACTTGTTTTTAACAATTACAAATGCTAATTTTGATGGAGAATTTATAACAGAACGTGTTCTGAAAACAATCTCATTACGAAAGAAAATTGAAAACGAGTTGGAACATACAGATACATCTGTAAATGCATCACAATGGAATCCGTTATGTAAAGAAGATATATTGGAGAAAGCACCTGAAATAGGAATACTTGCTACAGCAGATGATGATATTAGAAGCCTGCGAAGCCTTATTATATTTGGGTTGAAAGGAATGTCTGCTTATTTGAAACATGCAAATGCTTTAGGACAGGATAATGAAAATGTGAATGCTTTTCTACAGGAAGCATTGGCAAAGACATTAGATGAAAGCTTAGCTGTAGGTGATTTGGTGGCCCTTGCCCTGGAAACAGGAAAATATGGGGTGGATGGGATGGCACTCCTTGACAGAGCAAATACAGACGCATATGGTAATCCGGAAATTACAAAAGTTAATATTGGAGTTGGAACTAAACCGGGTATCCTGATCTCAGGTCATGATTTACGTGATCTTGAAATGCTGCTGGAACAAACAGATGGCACGGGAGTAGATGTATATACACATTCTGAAATGCTGCCCGGACATTATTATCCAGCATTCAAAAAATATAAACACCTTGTTGGTAATTATGGAAATGCATGGTGGAAACAAAAAGAAGAGTTTGCCAGCTTTAACGGACCAATTCTGATGACAACAAATTGTATTGTGCCTCCATTGGAAAGCTACAAAGACCGTGTTTATACAACGGGCGCAGCCGGGTTTCCCGGATGTAAGCATATTTCAGGTGGTAGTGGCGAGAAAAAAGATTTTTCTGAAATAATTGCTCATGCAAAAAAATGTGCACCGCCTCGTCCGATTGAAGATGGTGAAATAGTGGGAGGATTTGCCCATGCACAGGTACTTGCACTGGCTGATAAGGTTGTTGAAGCGGTTAAAAGCGGAGCTATCAAAAAATTTGTTGTTATGGCAGGCTGCGATGGAAGAATGAAATCCAGGGAATACTATACAGAATTTGCAAAAGCCTTACCAAAAGATGTTGTGATATTGACAGCAGGTTGTGCCAAATATAAATATAACAAACTGGATCTGGGTGATATAGGCGGTATACCCAGAGTGCTGGATGCAGGGCAGTGTAACGATTCTTATTCACTGGCTGTAATAGCCTTAAAGCTAAAAGAAGTGTTCCAACTGGAGGACATCAATGAGCTTCCAATTGCCTATAACATTGCATGGTATGAGCAAAAAGCAGTAATTGTATTACTTTCTCTGTTATATCTCGGAGTAAAGAACATTCACCTTGGACCTACACTTCCGGCATTTTTATCACCTAATGTGGCAAAAGTTTTAACGGAACAATTTGGGATTGCTGGAATTAAGACGGTGAATGAAGATATCAAACTGTTTTTTAATGAAGAAAGTATAGAAGCAGGTATTACAAAGGAGATGACAATTGGCTACATTTTAGCAAAGAATCCCAACAATGCACAAGTTTTGACAGAGCACGGCATGCATTGCTTAGGATGCCCGTCCTCACAGGCAGAGACTTTGGAAGAAGCATGTATGGTACACGGGATTGATGTTGAATTGCTTTTGAAAAAGATTAATGAATAATAATCAGGATTGAAACAAGAGCGGGTAACACTTATTGGAGATGTTGCGCAGCATCTAAGCAGAGTTGGAATATGATTTATGTTGCGCTATAGAAGAATATTAGTATAGTGTAATATCGGTATAGTTTAATAAAAGAGCCTTGATATGATAACATTTTGATATCATATAAGGTTCTTTTTTTAACGAATACCTGAAAATAAATTCATTAAAAGGGAGAGGAAAATTAACGAATTTAACTTCATTAAATGTCTCTTATAATAATTTAAAATCGTTGTCAGGGGGTGAAAAGTTATATAAACTAACCATTATACAAGCTTATAATATTAAGATTAAAGATATAACAGAATTAAAAAACTTAACAAAACTCCAACATATTATTATAGATGAGAATAGAATAAAAAATCTAATAGACACATCTAACTTTATAAGAAGTATATGATCACTCTAAAGATAGAATGAACACCGGCTATGTGTAGATAATAGATAAACATAGAGTATACTTTTTCAGGAGTATAATTTAAAATATAGATTAGAATGAACACTGGAGAAAGGATATTACACAGGACGATACGTGGAAAATCCTCTAATATAAGATTGAAGGAGGATACATATAGTGATATCTAATATTACAACCTTACAGAAATGTTATATTAGGAAATGAAAAATTCCGTATATTTACTGGGTTTTTCGCTAGTATTACAGCCTGATTTACACCACTTTTACACCATTTGAAAAGAGCCTTGATATGGCATGAAATTATTAGGAAAATTATATAGAAAAGTAAAGACATAATGAGCGTTAAAATAGTCATAGAAGCTGGTTTAGATGAAACTATGTTTTTATGACTATTTTAGTGCTTATAAGTTTTTGTACATATAATCGAAAGAAACTATTATATATATTTGACTTATTTAGTAAAATGATGTATGAGATGAACATGATTGTGAGATCAGTGCTCGTGTATTATATAAAACACATCAATAGTGAATATGATTAAAGATAGAAAATACGTGATGACATAAATAGATTGTTGAGGTATAATAAATACATTATTAAGCAAATCGAAGGGAGAAAGAGATATGGCACTAATTAAATGTCCTGAGTGTGGTAAAGAAGTAAGCGATAGGGCACCAACATGTCCACACTGCGGATGTCCACTATCAGATGAATTAGTAATTGAAAGTGTAACAGAGAAATTGAATACGGATCAAGAAGAAGTCCCCAATTGTAAGAAACAAAAGGTAAAGAAGACATTTTCTAGAAAAAAGAAATTAACTTTTGTAACAATTGTAGGAGTAGTGATTATTGGAGGGGTTTTAGGATTTTCTTTAACAAAGAATTTGCGGTTCTATAATATGGCAATGGAAAAGTTTAAAGCTGAAAATTATGAATCAGCAGCCGAGGCATTTAAGGAATTAGGAAGTTACAAAGATTCTGATATGCATTACCAGGATAGTATTTTCCAACAAGCTAAAATTTATTTTGATAATAAGGAATATCAAAATGCAATTGATAAATTAAATTCTATTAAGGATTCTGAAAAAGCACAAGATTTATTAGTTAAATCTAAATATAATTTAGCTAAATCATTGTATGATTCTGTAAAATACGATGAGGCATTAGTTATTTTTAAAGAAATAGCTAAATACGAAGATTCAAAAAAATTTATAAAAGATTGTGAATATCAGCTATCAATTGATGGTCAATTTATGAAAGCATTGTCAAAAGGTTTAATGGACAGATGGGATTATAATGAAGATGAAAGTAAAATGGATGTCTCAGAATTTAAAAATTATAGAAAAAAATTAGTAAATTGTGAACTAGATTATATCAGCAAGTTTGGTGATGAAACATTTAAAGATGAAGAGTTAAAGAAAGCAGCAAGTGAGTACATCAATGCTTTAAATGAACAATTGAAAGCAGTTGATTATTATGGTATTGATGATAATCGATATTCGGAAGAATGGGGGAAAGGTTATAATTCTCGTAGTTTACTTATAAAAAAATTTGTTGAAAAATACAATTTATTGGTGGATGATGCTTATCAAACAAATATTAGCGAATTTGTGACCCAAGCTGGAATCGTTGTAGAACAGGAAAATATTAAAGAGCAAGTTTCGAGAATGATAGATGTGAAATTTGATGAAGTAAAAAATTCTTATGGCTATAAAACATATGAAGCGACTATATCGAATATCACAAATGTTACTTTTTCATACTTTGGTGTAATGGTTAATCTTTATGATGAAAATGATGTTATTATTGAGAGTCCATATGCCAATCCGATACAGAATTTTGAATCAGGTCAAAAGGCAAAAATTTCATTCAGTACTCAAAAGGACTTTAAAAGAATGGAATATGTAGCTACATATTATTAATATACCAAGGTCAAACTGAGCCGTAAGAGCCTAACACTGAAAGTCGGCAGGAAATACGCACTGAAAGCAACAGTATATCCAAAGAATACAACCGATACGAAAAAATGGACAATAAACAAAAAAGGAATTGTTAAGGTTTCCAGCAAGGGTGTAGTCACTGGTCTGAAGAAGGGGAGATGTAGAATCACGCTTAAGACAAGCAGTGGAAAAAGCGCATATTGTAATGTAAAAGTAGAATAAAAATTAAGGATAGAGGCGTACTTTGGTATGTCTCTATTTTTTTTGAAAAGATATATCTATGGTAAGAAGTGGATAAAATTACCAACTAGACGAGAATAGCTACCAGTTAGTCAATAGGGGGTGAAAAATTGATGAAAATATGATATATATTTAAATATAATATTGTGAATTTTTTGTGAAAATATAGGAAGAAGGGAGAAGAGTAAGATATTACTA
>OATB01000772.1_pt1 | contig 16437 bp, 12 predicted proteins | sample 1494941 | NCBI WGS metagenome assembly OATB01 (sample SAMEA2579931, study PRJEB22360) | human gut metagenome | reverse complement strand
GGATATGAACTTTGACAATCAGACAAAATTTTTAACCCTCACTTTCAGAGAAAACGTTCAAGATATTGCCTATGCGAATAATGAATTTAAAAAATTTATCAAACGACTAAACTACGAACTATATCACACAAAAAAAGCAAACCTAAAATACCTTGCCACTTGGGAAAAACAAGAACGAGGTGCCATCCATTACCACATCATCCTATTTGATTTTCCTTTTCTCTCTGTCAATCGCCTTACTACCATCTGGAGACATGGATTTGTCAAAATCAACAAGATTGATGTGGATAGCATCGAAAATCGTGGGCGCTATATCAGTAAATACTTCGATAAGGACTTGGATTTGAAAGAGCATAAGAAAAAAGCGTTCTTCAAGTCGCGCAACCTCAAAGTACCTAGCGTCACAAAACAACTCGTGGATCGTCCTTTTGACCCCACAAACCAAGACGTACTTTATACCAATGAGTATCTTGTAAGGCGTCCGATATTTTACAGTGCGATAAATGAAGGTGGAAATTCTGAACAAGTGATGGATTTTCAAGAAAGCATTGTTCGCTATACAAAAATCAAAAAATGAATTTCGAAAGTAGGTAAAAATATGACTGTTAATGTACCGATTGAATTCAATCAAGAAATAATTGAAGAGCTTGTTCAATTAACGAAGCAAAGAATTGAGGAAGAAGAATCAAAACAATCAAAAGCAAAGGAGTTACCTCCCTACCCAACACGAAAACAATTAAAGCAACAACTAAAGATTGGTGATACTCGCCTCAATAATTGGATTGATCATGGGTTAAAAGTCATTCCTTTTGGTAAAGAAACTCGCTTTGATCGTGAAGATGTAAAACAATTTTTAGACAGTCTAAAAATCTAACCTTGACTTACTTGTTTTCGCTGACTATGATACCGATAAGAAAGGAGCAAATCTTCTCTTTGATATACTGGCGAGTGAATCAAAGGAGAGAATTATGATCAAAAAATATAAAAAGAAAAATGGCACAGACGCCTATATGTTTAAAGCATATCTTGGGATTGATCCTGTTACAGGAAAAAAGAAATATACCACCAAGCGTGGTTTTAAATCACCACAAGAAGCCAAGAAGGCTTATAATCGCTTGATGGTACAAGTAGAAGAAAATGATGTGGTGACAAATTCACAACGTCTTTTTTCAGAATTGGCAGATGAATGGTTTGAGCAATATAAAAACACGGTTCGTGAAAGTACCTATGTTGCCCAGAAACTGGCTTACAAAAAGCATATCTTCCCTCTTTTTGGTAATTTGAAAATCTCAAGAATTTCAATTCCTTATTGTCAAAAACAGGTAAATCACTGGTATAGCTATTACAAGAAATATTCCAACCTAATCGGTTTGACTTCATCGGTTTTCAAATATGCTCTGAGTTTACGGCTCATCCGAAGTAACCCCATGGATGCTGTGATTCGCCCTAAACGTAAGAAACGGATTGACGAAGAACGATATTCTGCACCCTACTATGAAAAAGAAGAACTACTAGAATTCCTTGAAATTGTCAAAAAATATCCTGATCCGATATATCCGATTTTTAGAATCTTAGCTTTTACAGGGTTACGTAAAGGTGAATTATTAGCTTTACGTTGGAAAGACATTGATTTTGAGAAAAGTACACTCTCTGTTAAACAAACGTTAGCCACATGTGATAAATGGGAAATCAAATTCCAAGTTCCTAAAACAGAAAAGAGCCTTCGAACAATCTCGATAGACTCTGAAACCTTACAAGTAATTAAGCGATGGCAATTAAAGCAAAAAGAGTATTTTCTAAAAATGGGAATTAAACCTACAAAAAATGGGGAACAACTCTTATTTGTAACAGCAGAAAACAAACCACTTTATTTAGACTATGTAAATCATAACTTGAAAATCATCATAAATGAGAATAACTTAAAACGTATCACGCCTCATGGTTTTCGTCATACCCATTGTAGTCTGCTATTTGAATCCGGGGCTTCTCTGAAAGAAGTTCAAGTTCGGTTAGGTCACACAGATATTAAAACGACTATGGATATCTACACCCATGTCACGAAAAGACAGACAGAAGAAACGGCAAATCGTTTTGCAGATTTTATGAGTTCTACAGAGGAAAAACAAGGAAGTTTGCAGAAGGTCAAAAGTATGGTCAAAAGCGAAAAAAAGCAGACTATCCCTATCAGATAGTCTGCTAAACGTTGGTATATCAGCGTTTTTCTTATTCTGCAGCGTTGGCGTCTTTGAGACCGTATTTTTTGTTGAAACGGTCCACACGTCCGTCGGCTTGCGTGAATTTTTGACGACCAGTGTAAAATGGATGTGAGTCAGAGGTAACTTCGACCCGGATTAATGGGTATGTGTTGCCATCTTCCCATTCAACTGTTTCTTGTGAAGTTTTAGTAGAACCTGACAAGAATTTGAAACCTGTAGTTGAGTCCATGAATACAACTGGATGGTAATCTGGATGGATTTCTGTTTTCATTTACTTTCGCTCCTTTGCCCTGGTTCATTTGCTGCGCCAGAGTTATTTGTCTAATTTACAACAAGAATATACTATCATGTTTTATCTAGAGATGCAATTATCTTTTTATATTTCTTCGTGGTGTCTTTTTACCAAAAGAAACTTCTTTAAAAGCGCCAAAAAGCGCGGTATTATTTTTGGTTTTCTTTAAAAACTGCACAAACTGGTCGGTATACTCTAAAGAGTCGCCTAACATATTGTTCCGTAATTTCCATGTTTCTTCTAATTGTTCAGGTTTCATTAATAATTCTTCTTTACGTGTACCTGATTTTTTAATATCAATAGCTGGGAAAATACGACGTTCTGCTAGTTCTCGTGAAAGGTGCAATTCCATGTTCCCGGTTCCTTTGAACTCTTCGTAAATGACATCATCCATTCTACTGCCTGTATCAACTAAAGCAGTAGCTAAAATAGTTAAGCTGCCGCCTTCTTCGATATTACGAGCCGCACCAAAAAATTTCTTTGGTTTATACAAAGCGGCAGGATCAATCCCCCCACTTAATGTCCGTCCGCTTGGCGGTACTACTAAGTTATAGGCTCGTGCTAAACGGGTAATGGAGTCCATCAAAATAACGACATCTCGTTTGTCTTCTACTAAACGCATGGCACGCTCTAAGACAAGTTCAGAAACGCGGGTATGATTTTGCGGTTGCAAATCAAAAGTCGAAGACACCACATCTCCTTTAACACTACGTTCTAAATCCGTTACTTCTTCTGGGCGTTCATCAATTAGTAAAACAATTAATTCAACATCTGGATAATTATCGGTGATGCCATTTGCGATTTCTTTTAAAATGCTCGTTTTACCCGCTTTTGGTGGAGCGACAATCAATCCCCGTTGGCCAAAACCAACTGGGGCAAAAATATCAATCATCCGTGTTGCCAAACGGCCAGATTTGGTTTCCAATCGAATTTGACGATCAGGATAAAGTGGGGTTAAGGCAGGAAAATGCGGACGTTCTTTCGCTTCTTCAGGATCTTTTCCATTTACACTTTCAACATGCATCAAACCATAATAACGTTCGGATTCCTTAGGTGGTCTGGCCTTACCCGCAACTTTGTCACCGTTGCGTAGACCAAATCGGCGAATTTGCGATGAAGAAATGTAGATATCTTCGGCACTGGGACCATAATTAATGGGACGTAAAAAACCGTAACCGTCTTGACCGACAATATCCAAAACGCCTTCCATATAAAAGAAACCTTGCTTTTCAGCTTGAGCCCGAATGACCGCCAATGATAACTCTTTTTTGTTCATTTGGCTGTAATAAGGAATTTTGAATTGTTTGGCGTACTGATAAATGTCTTTTAGCGTGCTGTTTTCCAGCTCCGCCATTGTTAAATAATCTTTTTTCATGCTTGATCCTCGCGATCTGTTTCTATCATTTTAACATCCGCACCTAGAGCTGTTAGTTTTTCAACGATATGGTCATAACCGCGTAAAATATATTCAACATTCATAATGGTGGTCGTGCCTTCTGCCATTAAACCGGCAATTACAAGACAGGCTCCCGCTCGTAAATCAGAAGCGATAACTTCAGCTCCATGTAATTGTTTTGGCCCATTTAAAATCATCATATTGCCTTCTATTTGAGCATCTGCGCCCATGCGCACAAGTTCTGGAATATGATTGATTCGCTTGGAATAAATCGTATCGATAATTTCAGAAGTTCCGTTAGCTTTAATAAGTAGTGGTGTAATGGGTTGTTGCAAATCTGTTGCAAAACCAGGATAAGGGTAAGTTTTGATGTGGACAGGATTTAATTTTTCAACTGGAAAGACTTCAATGGTGTCTTCACTAATTTCCATTGGAACACCTAATTCTTCTAATTTGGCAATGTAACTTTCTAAATGTTCATAGATTACATTATGAACTTTAATTCCATCGCCACAAGCTGCTGCTAGAGCTAAATAAGTCCCCGCTTCAATTCGGTCTGGGATAATCGCATGACGACACCCATGCAATTCATCGACACCCTCAATTCTAATTTCATTAGTGCCCGCTCCCCGAATTTTTGCCCCCATATTATTTAGCAAGGTGGCGACATCAATTATTTCGGGCTCTCGTGCCGCATTTTCAATAATCGTGCGTCCTTTGGCTTTCACTGCAGCTAACATGACATTAATGGTTGCACCAATAGAAACCACATCCATAAAGATGCGCTCGCCTTTTAACTCTTTATTTTCTGTCCGCAAATACATCGCACCGTGCTCATTGTTGACAGATGCCCCTAAAGCTTCAAAGCCTTTAACGTGCAAGTCAATGGGACGCGGACCCAAATAACAGCCTCCTGGTAATCCTACGACTGCTTCACCAAATTTTCCTAGCAAAGCGCCCATAAAATAATAAGACGCGCGTAAGCTATTGATTTTGCCACTTGGCATTGGAATAGAGACAATTTCAGTTGGATCAATCGTCATTGTATTATTTTCAAATTGGACCTTCACGCCCATGATTTCTAAAATTTCCATTAACGAATGCACATCGTTAATATCAGGAACACCTTCTAAAACGACAGGTGAGTCTGCTAAAATTGCAGCCGGAATGAGTGCGACCGCGCTATTTTTGGCGCCACTAATTGTTACTTCACCTTGAAGTTTACGGCCACCATTAATGATGATTTTTTTCATAAAAGCCACCTATTCTTATTTTATTCACACTCGCTAATTTTAACACAGACGCTCTCTTTGCAAAAGAGCGGAGCTATTTAGCTTAAAAAGATTTATAAGAAAAAAGACACGCGAGTTTTTCATATCTTTTCCAAAATAGATCTTGGCTATCGATACAAAAAAACGAACGTGTCTTTTACTTTCTTACAATTTATTTACTTTCAATTGTGCCAATAACAGCATTTGCATTAACCTTTTGCAATGCTATATCAAGCTGAGCTAACTCATTGCTATTGGTACAAACTACCATAATATCGCTATCTTTACCACTAGCTTTTACTTTAGCCAAATCCATCTTAGCTAACATTTGGCCACGACCTACTTTTTGCCCTTCTGTTACAAAAACAGTGAATGGTTCACCCTTTAGACTGACAGTATCAATTCCCATGTGTACTAGGATTTCCAAGCCATTATCTGCTTTAATTCCAATTGCATGTTTCGTTGGGAAAACGCTAGTAATCGTACCAGATACTGGTGTAAAAACAGCATCATCACTTGGGGTTACTGCAAATCCTTCACCCATCATTTTTTGTGAGAAGACATCATCACTTACTGTTGTAATGTCTTTTACTATACCATTACTAATCGCAAAAACATCTTGTTTTTTGGTCATAGCTTTTGCGACTGGTACTTCTTTTTTCGCAGTTGTATTAGAAACACCACCTTGATGTAAACGGGTCATTTCATCTGCGACAAATTGTACTTCTGTCCCAACGATAACTTGAATATTTTTATCATCGATTACTTTGACCCCAGGCATACCAGTACGCTTAATTTTTCCTTGATCCACTGTACCAGTATCTTTTACCTGTAAACGCAAACGCGTCGTACAATTATCAATCGAAGTAACATTCGCTGCACCGCCCAAAGCATTGTATATTTGGTTTGCAATTGCGGCAAACTTATCATCTCCAGCAGCAACAAATTGATCAATATCTTCTGTCGCTTCTTCTTCATCTTCTTCACGACCAGGTGTCATCAAGTTAAATTTCTTAATCACAAACATAAATGTTACATAATATACAACTGCCATAATTAAACCTAAGACAATTAACATATACGGTTTATTAGCAATTGGAACGCGTAAACTCAAGAAAAAGTCAATGAACCCTGCACTAAAATTAAAGCCTGCTGTCCAATGAAAAGTTGCTGCGATAAACATTGAGATACCAGTTAAAGCCGCATGAACCACATATAAAGGCCATGCCACAAACATAAATGAAAATTCTAGGGGTTCTGTCACACCTGTGAAAAATGATGCAAAAGCGGCAGCAACCATTAATGATGCAGTGACTTTTTTCTTTTCAGGTTTGGCACATTGATAAATTGCCAATGCACCAGCAGGTAAACCAAACATCATAACTGGGAAGAATCCAGCTTGATACATCCCCGTAATTCCTTTTGTTCCTTCACTTGCCCAGAATTTACCAATATCATCAATTCCCGCCAAGTTAAACCAAAATACGTTGTTTAACGCATGGTGTAACCCGGTTGGAATTAATAAACGGTTAAAGAACCCATAAAGACCTGCCCCAACTGGCCCCATGCTTGAAATCATTTCACCAAAAGCAACTAATGCATTATAAACCGGTGGCCAAATAAAAATTAATAATGCGGAAATAATTGCCATTAAACCGGCTGTCACAATAGGAACTGCTCGCTTACCACTGAAAAATGATAACGCCATTGGTAATTTCACACTGCTAAAACGATTGTACATTGCGGCTGCTACTAAGCCGGCTAAAATACCAATAAAGACATTTTTATTATTAATTGCCCCAAAGGCTACGTCTACTTTTTCAACATCAACTTTAGTAAACAAAGCGACAGCATTACTATTGACTAATGTCATAGGTGTCAAAAATGCTACCAAGCCGGCTAGTGCAGCAGCACCATCTTTGTCTTTTGACATCCCATAAGCTAGCCCGACTGCAAATAAAATTCCCAAGTTGTCTAAAATTGTGCCGCCTGCTTTAATTAAAAAAGCAGCTAAAATATTGTTGCCACCCCAGCCACTAGGGTCAATCCAGTAACCAATTCCCATAAAAAGTGCAGCTACGGGTAAAGTTGCGACTGGTAGCATTAAAGAACGACCAATTCGTTGTAAATATGCTTTCATTATTATTTCTCCTCTTCTTTTTGGGCTACTCGTTTCAATCTTTCAATGTGAATCGCAATATAGCCTAGTTCTTCACTAGAAGTTGCCAACTGGTACTGCTTCATCAGCATTACTCTAACCTTTTTGGCAATTTCATAACTCTCTGGATATTTTTCTCGGACCATTTCAACAATCTCATCATCTAAAACGGCATATTGTTGTTTTTGATAACGTTGCAGTAATAAACGTAAGTGATTGGCTAAACGAGAATAATTAAGTGCCATCGCTTCTGCATATAAATCAATTTGTAATTCAGCTGCAATCAGATTCATGATTTCTGAAACAATCGTGACCTCACGAATACTACGATGATTATTTCTTTCCCCGTTTCTTGCACTGTGCAAATGAATTGCAATATAACCTGCTTCATCATAACTATAAGGAATTTTAAGCTGACTATTTAAATAATCCACAGCCCATTGTGCAATGCCAAATTCCTCTTTATGCAAAACTTCAATCTCTTTTAAGAGTTTATTGCGCACAATAATACCATTACTAATATTTTCTGCACTAAATGCCAAGTGATCCGTTAATGCAATTAAAACGTGTTCATTTAATTTTTCCATCAAAACCATTTCAGCATGATTCACAATATGTTCGGCTGCAAACAAAAATTTTTCGTCAATTTGATTTAGCAAATTTTGCAATTTCATCTGCGTATCTGGTTCCATGATGAACATTCGCTCAACTTCTTTTGCAAAAACAAGATCATTTCTTTTTTTGTTAAAACCGATTCCTTTTCCAATTGCAACTTTTTCTTGACCGTCGTCATCGATTAAGACTGCATTTTGATTCAATAACTTTTTAACTTTCATAGTTCACCTCTGCAGATTTTAGAAAGCTTCTTTGTAACTAAAAAATAAAATAGACGTGAAAAAACCAGCTTCAACGAATTACTTGAAGCAAGCCTTTTCCACGCCTAGTATTATCTAGTCACATGAAATAATATTATTTACAATCGTAATTATAAAGAAAACGTTCGCAAAGGTCAATACCAATTTTTAATATTTTCTATTTTACTATTAAAAACAAAATGCGCCCGCAAAGGTCAGATCAACAACCTAACTTTGGGACGCACTTCAGTATCGGAATTTTATTAACTTGCAAACTGACTATTATAAAGATTGGCGTAAAAATCGCCTTTTTTCATTAGACTAGTATGACTGCCTTGCTCGATGATAGCACCATCTTTCATCACCAAAATTAAATTGGCATTCTTAATAGTGGATAGGCGATGGGCAATCACAAAACTCGTACGTTCTGCAGTTAATCGATTCATTGCTTGTTGAATCATTTCTTCTGTTCGCGTGTCCACACTGGATGTTGCTTCATCCAAAATAAGCAACTGCGGATCAGCCAGAATCGCCCTTGCAATCGTCAGTAATTGTTGCTGTCCTTGTGAAATTTGACTACCATCCGTTGAAATTACAGTATTATACCCATCAGGTAAAGTTAAGATGAAATGATGACATTGAGCCGCTTTTGCTGCTGCGATAATATCATCTTGAGTTGCATCAGACTTTCCATAAGCAATATTATCGGCAATACTTCCTTCAAATAACCAGGTATCTTGTAAAACCATGCCAAATTTTTGTCGGATTGCAGCGCGAGAAAAATGGCGAATATTTTTACCATCTACTTCAATTTGTCCTTTGGTTAATTCATAAAAACGCATTAACAAATTAATCATAGTTGTTTTCCCGGCACCGGTTGGACCCACAATGGCTACCATTTGTTTGGGTTTGACGGAAAAATTAACGTCTTCCATTAATAATTTATCTTTTTTATAACCAAAAGCAACCTGCCGAAAGACTACCTCACCTTTTATTTGTGATGGAACTGGGACATTTAATTCATTTTCTTTTTCTTCAGGTAAATCAAGAATTTCAAAAATTCGTTCTAAGGCCGCAAAAGCGCTCTGTAAACTATTAATAACATAAGAGACTTGGGTAATCGGTTCAGAAACTTGGTTGACATACTGCAAATATGCCTGTACTAACCCAATAGACAATTGTCCATTAATTACCATCATGCCCCCCACAACAGCGCTCGTAACAAAACCCAGTTGGTTAATTAAACGAATTAAGGGATTAATGGCAAAACTGACAAATTGTGCTTTTTTGAATGCCTGAAATTGTGCTTCATTTAATTCATCTAATTGTGCTTTTGATTCTTTTTGACGATTGTAAGCTTTAATGACAAGATTCCCAGAATAATGTTCCTCTGCGGTGGTCCCTACTGCACCTAATGCAACTTGATTTTCAGAAAAATATTCTTGATTTTTTTGTGCCAAAAAATTAGTCAGGCCTAAACTAATGAGTAAGATCAAAACGATGCCCAAAGTTAACATTGGACTTAAATAAAACATCAAACCTAAGCCGATAATAATCGAAAACACGGCTGAAATCATTTGCATTAACCCCACTTGCAGCACCTCTGATACTTTATCCAAATCCAGTGTAGCCCGTGTCAAAATATCGCCAGTTTTATAGTGATCGAAAAACTTTATCGGCAAATGATTTAGTTTTTGTGTCACAGTTTTACGCAAACGTAGAGTTAATGTATCTGCGACACTCGCCATTGTATATTCTTGTAAAAGAGAAAAGACTGCAATTAGACCCCAAGCTAAAAAAAGTAAACAAACAGGGCCCCACAACTCTTGAAACAAATAATTCGGCGTAACTTCGCCCTTTTGGATGAGATGAATAATTACATCTAGTCCCCAACCTAAAATTAGTGGTGTCATAGCCATCAATGTCGCAAAGAAAATGGCAGAAATGATAATCACAATAAACCGTCCCTTTTGTTCCATTAACAATTGGAACAGCCGACGGCCAGTAGATTTGAAATCTTGTGGCATTTCTGTATTATACGTTTCAAACTGCTTTGTGCTCATGTTTTTCCTCCATTCCTTGTGATCGGGCAAATTCTTGATAAACAGGACAATTCACAAGTAAAGTTTCATGTGTTCCTTGCCCGACAATTTTACCTTCTTCTAAAACAATAATCTGATCTGCATCTTTAATAGTGGAAAGTCGCTGAGCCACAATGACAATGGCCGCATCTTTTAAGTGCGTTTTTAATGCTTGACGTAATTTCGCATCGGTTTGGTAATCTAGTGCTGAAAAACTATCATCAAAAAAGTATACATCTGCTGGTTTTATCAGTGCACGGGCAATACTAAGACGCTGTTTTTGACCACCAGAAAAGTTATTGCCCTTTTGTGCCACAGTAGCATCATATTGTCCTGGTAATGTGTTGATAAAAGCTGCTGCTTGAGCAACTTCTGCTGCCTTTTTTATTTCCTTGTCGGTAGCATTCGGATTACCAAAAAGAAAATTATCTCGAATACTGCCGCTAAATAAAAATGCTTTTTGTGGCACATAACTGATTCTTTGCCGCAGTGCCTGTTGGGTGACATTTTTAATTTGTTCTCCGCCAAAGAGAATTTCGCCTTTCGTTGGATCTTTAAAACGCAAGAGAGCTTTTGCAATGGTACTTTTACCAGAACCTGTTCCTCCTACAATTGCTGTCACGCCTTTTGAAATGGTAAAACTAATATTAGCTAAAACAGGTTCCTTGGCACCATTATAGGAAAAATCAACGTGCTTAAAAGTAACGAGGGGTTCATTTTCTTTTAAATTAAGTTGTGCCTTTTTACCATCTGTAATCTCTTCTTTTTTTGCCAATACTTCCCCAATTCGTTCTAAAGAAGCGAGTGCCTTTGGAATCATTACAATTACCATCGCGGCCATGGTTAAAAACCATAAACTTAAAACCGTATATTCACTAATCGCTGTTAAGCTACCAATTGGGACTGTGTTTTGCGTAACTAATACACTACCAAATGCCAATACGGCCGTCATACTTAACCCCATCACAAAATTAACAGTTGGATTTAAAACGGCAAAAAGTTTATTTACGCGAATCATTACATCTGCATAGTGACCAAATGTTTTATCTGTTCGTTTCTTTTCATAGCTGGTTTTGTTAAATGCACGAATAACCCGCACACCGGTATAAAACTCCCGTAAAACCTGCATCATATTATCCATTCTTTGTTGCATCACATCTGCTAGTGGTACTGCCTTTTTTATAACAACCACTGCTACAAGTGAAAATAATGAAATAGAAAGAATTGGAATCCACACAAATTCCCACGAAATCATTCCCGTTAATACAATAGAGGCTAAACAAATCAGCGGTGCAGGAAGAATCATTTGAAAAACCATCATTAAAATTTGTTGAATATTTGTAATGTCGCTTGTCGTCCGTGTCAAAAGTGTAGGAATTCCAAATTCATCCATATCATAAATTGATAGCTCTTGTGTTTTGGCTACCAATTGTTTCCTTAAAAAATAACCAAAGCGTCCCGCTAAAATTGCGGAGTAATAACTTGCAGCAATTGCTAAAATGCCAGTTGTAATAGCAATTCCCAACATCAATAATCCATTATGCCAAATGGTCGTTTGAGCTTGCGCTAAAATTCCTTCATCAATAATTTTGGCAACATAATAAGGAATCATTAACGTCCCCACAGCTTGTCCAATCATTAAGATGAAGGTGATAAGAAACATCCTGTAATACTCTTTAAAAAAGATTTTGAATAATTTCATCTTTTTTCCCTCCTTCTCCTGTGATAGGATAAACTGTAACGTAACGTTACAGTCAAGACAGAAAGGAAACTTTTTGATGAAAAAATATTTAACGATTAGTGAAATGGCCAATTATGCTGGTATTAGCCGCCGAACTTTAATTTATTATGATCAAATTGATCTTTTTAAACCACAAAAAATTGGTGAAAATGGCTATCGTTATTATGGGATTGAACAATATTTTGAACTCGATGTGATTTTACTTTTAAAAAATCTCGATGTACCTTTAGATGAAATTGCTACTTTTCTAAAAAACCGCAATATCACTGCTGTACTGACTGGCTTCAAACGCCAAAAAGAAAAAGTCGATGAAGAAATTACAAAATTAAAACGGATAAGACATTCGCTAGATAGCTACATTACCCGCTATACTACTTTGAAAAACTTTGATTTAGATTCGATTACGTATAGTTATCGGCCGGCAGAATCGTTTGCTATTTCGGATATTATTGAAAAATTTGATGATATCGATTCACTAGCTGTTTATGGTCGTTTTTATAATTCCGTTGACAGCAGTGATCTTTTTAGCGGCTATCCAATTGGTTTTTTAGTAGAGGGTGCTGCTTTTTACGAAGAAAATTTTCACGCTGCTCCTTATCGAGCCCTGGTGAAAATTCCACCCGAACGCCTGCATATTTATAAACAACAACGGATCGTGAAACGCCCTGCAGGCTATTATGTTTCGGGCTTTATGAAAGATGAGATTCATCATATTAATATTTTTAACAACCGTTTCCGCAGCTATTTAAGAGAAAATAATCTGGTTTTAAATGGCGATATTTGGGAACTACTTTGGCAAGATGAAACAGCTTCACAAAATCCCGAAGATCAGATTTTTGAAGTTCTAATTCCCGTTCGATCTATTAAATAAGCAAATCAAAACAAATAAATTTATGTACACTGCCAAAATAAAGCATCGTTAAAAATCAGTTGATTTTTAACGATGCTTTTAATTATAAAAAAACTTCAGACCAAATGGGCCTGAAGTTTAAAAGTTTAATAAAATTAAGCTTTGTTTGCTGAACCGAACCAGTCGATGTGTTCTTCAGCATCTTTAACGATTGCAGCTTTACCTGGTGCTAATAATTTACGAGGGTCAAAGCCTTTACCTTCTTTATCTTTGCCAGCTTCGATGTATTCACGAGTTGCTTTAGCAAATGATAATTGGAATTCAGTATTAACGTTAACTTTAGAAACACCCATTGAGATAGCTTTTTGGATTTGTTCTTTTGGAATACCAGAACCGCCGTGTAATACTAATGGCACATCATGACCAACAGCATCTGCGATTTCTTGTAAGTGGTCAAATGCAAGACCTTGCCAGTTTTCTGGGTAAACACCGTGGATGTTACCAATACCACATGCTAAGTAATCGATACCTGTAGCAACCATTTGTTTACATTCTTCAATGTCAGCTAATTCGCCAGCACCGATGATTCCGTCTTCTTCACCACCAATTGAACCAACTTCACATTCAACTGAGATACCTTTAGCGTGTGCTTTTGCAACAACGTCTTTAGCTAATTTCAAGTTTTCTTCAAATGGTAAGTGAGAACCATCGAACATAACTGAAGTGTAGCCAGCTTCGATACATGCTAAAGCAGCTTCGTAGTCACCGTGGTCTAAGTGGATTGCAACTGGAACTGTAATGTTCATTGATTCAACTAAGTCGTTGATCATGTTAACAGCTAATTTGTAACCACCCATGTATTTTGCTGCACCCATTGAAGTTTGGATTAAGACAGGTGCTTTTTTAGCTTCTGCTGCTTCCAAAATTGCTTGAGTCCATTCTAAGTTGTTTGTGTTGTAACCGCCGACAGCGTAACCACCTTTACGGGCTGCTTTTAGAAATTCTGCTGCTGATACTACTGGCATAAAAAATTCCTCCTAAGTTTTGATAAACTTTATTTGTTAGGCATATCCTAACCAACGCTACCATTTTAGCAAATATTTCTGGCTATTACCACTAAAATGACAGATTAATTCTTTCATAAAAAGATTGCACAAATTTAAATAGCGGCTGTTTTCAATAGTTTTTCTGAAAAACTTTGTTACATTCCGCTTTGCCATTGCTTTTTCCTTTCAAAAGATAACAACGCTAATTCTTTTTCTCTGCAAATTATTTCACAGACTTTTTTTAATTTTTTCGTCTATCTTAAAAAAAAGCAAAAAAATACCTGAAATTAGTTATGTGTCTACTCCTCTTTTTTAGCTAAAAGAACAGCTTTTTTCACAACATATTTCAGGTATTCCGTTTATTGATTTAACACGTTGTGACGAACAACGGATTATTGATTTTCTAACGCCGCTCCGACAAAAGCTTTAATTAATTGTTGCGGACGTGTTGGACGAGAAATTAATTCAGGATGGAACTGACAACCGACAAAGAATTTTTTATCTGGTAATTCAACAATTTCTACTAAACGATTGTCTGGTGAAACGCCGGAGAAGACTAAGCCTTCTGCTTCAAACATTTCACGATATTTGTTGTTAAATTCATAACGGTGACGATGACGTTCTTGCACCACTTCTTCATTTCCATAAGCAGCTGCAGTTTTTGTTCCTTTTTTCAACTTACATGGGTACAAACCTAAACGCAAGGTTCCGCCCATATTTTCAATATTTTCTTGATCCGCCATTAAATCAATAATATTGTTTGGTGTGTCTGGATTTGTTTCTGCTGAATTGGCATCTTTCAAGCCGACAACATTGCGGGCAAATTCAACACAGGCCATTTGCATACCTAAACAAATACCCAAAAATGGTACATCATTTTCCCGAGCGTAACGAATCGCTTCAATTTTCCCTTCGACACCACGGTCCCCAAATCCACCAGGAACTAAAATGCCGTCTGCATCTTTTAATACTTCCGCAACATTCTCTTTATTAACATCTGCAGATTGGATCCAGTCAATGGCAATATCAGAATCAAAAGCAAATCCAGCGTGTTTTAATGCTTCTACAACAGAGATATAAGCATCTGGTAATTCCACATATTTTCCGACTAAAGCAATTCGCGTTGTTTTCTTCAAGTTTAGGACTTTTTCTTCTAAAGCACGCCATTCAGTCATATCTGCTTCTGGTACATCTAATTTTAAATGTTCACATACAATTTGATCCATTTTTTGCGCTTGTAAAGCTAAAGGAATCGAATATAATGTTTCCACATCACGGGATTCAATAACAGCTTCTGGTGCTACATCACAAAATTGTGCCAATTTATTTTTAGTACTTTGGGAAACAGGTTGTTCTGTTCGTACTACCAAAATATTGGGTTGAATACCTAACCCACGTAATTCTTTTACACTATGTTGTGTTGGTTTAGTTTTCATTTCACCAGCAGCTTTTAAATAAGGAATTAGTGTCGTATGAATGTACATGACATTATCTGAACCAACATCAGCTTTCATTTGGCGTAGTGCTTCTAAAAATGGTAAAGATTCAATATCACCAACAGTTCCGCCGACTTCTGTAATAATTACATCAGAATCAGTAAGCTTCGCTGCACGCATAATTTTTTCTTTAATTTCATTGGTAATATGAGGAATAACTTGGACAGTGGCGCCTAAGTACTCGCCTTTACGTTCTTTACGTAAAACTTCAGAATAAATTTTACCTGTCGTAACATTGGAATATTTGTTTAAGTTAATGTCAATAAAACGTTCGTAGTGACCAAGATCCAAATCCGTTTCGGCCCCATCATCTGTTACAAAAACTTCTCCGTGTTGGTAAGGACTCATCGTACCAGGATCGACATTGATGTAAGGATCAAATTTTTGAATCGTCACCTTTAAACCACGATTTTTCAATAGACGTCCTAGCGAAGCGGCCACAATACCTTTACCAATCGACGACACAACGCCGCCGGTTACAAAAATATATTTTGTCATTAATTAAAAACTCCTTCTATATTTTTTTACAGGAAAAGCTTCTGTAAATAAAAGAAGCTCCCTATCCAAATTGAATAGGGAGCATATTTTCCAGAACTTTGACCCTAAAGTAATTAGGGTGCCCAAGTAGGATATTACAATCTCTACTATCTTTTGTCAATAACCCATTTTTATAAAAGGCTTTCATCTTAAGAAATACTTTAGTCGTCATTTTCCGTCAGTAAAACCGCTATCTTATTCTGCTATATTCCATTGCCTCAGCTAAAAATTTGAGAAAATTTTCTAATTTTTGTCTGCTTCCTCAAAATAACGCTAAAAACGTTTTCTTAAACTTAAATGCGCAATGGTTCTCTTTCTTGATGCCCGGTATAGTTTGCAACGTGTAAAAGTTCCTTCGCATTTTTTACGCGAGTTTCAGTTGGTGGTTCAATACCTTCCAAGGGATATTTCAAGCCCATTTCCTGCCATTTGTACTTGCCCATTGTATGATAAGGTAAGATTTCTACCTTATCGACATTTTGCAGCGTTTGAATAAAGG
>OATB01000771.1_pt1 | contig 16447 bp, 13 predicted proteins | sample 1494941 | NCBI WGS metagenome assembly OATB01 (sample SAMEA2579931, study PRJEB22360) | human gut metagenome | reverse complement strand
AAATTATTATGCGCCAGCCACAGCCAGTAATGCATCCCGTTAAGAAGAGCAGCTCTCCCCGCTGTCTCCATCCCCGGAAACCTCCATATTAGCCGGAAGCACCAGATTCATCACAATAGCAATAATAAATACAATTGCTACACAATTATTTGCTAAAACTTCCTGTACCATTTTCGGAAAGATCGTGAAGATAGCGGGAACCTGTGTAAAGCCAATTCCAATACCCAGTGATAACGCTGTAATCACGGTATTTCTCTGATTAAACCCACATCTTGTAATCATCTGGACACCACTTACGACAATCGAACCGAACATCATGATTGTACATCCTCCCAAAACCGCATCCGGCAGTGTGGCAAGCAGTTTTCCGATAACCGGAAACAGGCCTGCAAGTATCATGACACAGGCACCTGTCATAATAGTAAAGCGGTTCACCACTTTCGTCATGGCGATCAGTCCCACATTTTGGCTGAATGATGTAATCGGAAGACAGCCAAACAGAGAAGATACCGAGCTCAAATATCCGTCGCAGGCTAAAGATCCGGATATTTCCTTGTCCGTCACATCTCTTTTTAAGCCTGTAACAGCCATAGCAGAAGTATCTCCGATCGTTTCTGTGGCGGATACCAGAAAGATAACCGTTACAGCAATAATTGCGCTTACATTGAATTCAGGAATAAACGGCAGAATCTTTGGCAAAGCAACAATACCGGCAGAAGCTACTTCCGAGAAATTCACCATGCCCATTGCCATTGCTAAAACATATCCCACTACAAGTCCAAAGAGCACGGATAATTGTTTCCAGAAGGATTTTGCAACTATGTTAAACACCAGGCAGCTTACCAATGTTACCGTTCCCAGAATCAGATTCTGTGCAGATCCAAAGTTTTCACTGCCGGCGCCTCCTCCAAAGGAAGAAGCCCCTACATTCAGCAAAGAAAAACCAATTGCGGTAACAACACACGCCGCTACGATGGGTGCTACAATCTTCCTCCAGTATTTTGCACAAAGCCCCAAAGTACCTTCAATAATACCTCCGATCAGAATCGCACCAATAGCGGCGGGGTAGCCAAACGTGGCAGCAACGTAACACAGGATTGTTACAAAGGTAAAACTTACCCCCATTACAATTGGCAGTCTTGCCCCAATCTTCCATACCGGATATAATTGAATCAAAGTACCGATTCCTGCAATGAACATTGCATTTTGAATTAACATGGCTTTTTGTTCAGGCGTGAGGCCTGCTGCATTTGTCACAATCAGAATCGGTGCTATATTTGCCACGAACATTGCAAGTACATGCTGCAACCCAAAGGGGATCGCCTTGGAAATGGGCACACGGCCATTCAGCTGGTAGATATTTTCCACCCTGGCATTCGAATTTACATTTGCTTTCATTTCTTTCTCCTTTAGTAGTTTCTTGGTAACTCTTCAGTCACTGAATTTTTAACAGATTTATTTTACTATAAAAACCACTGTATGGATATAAAATTTTTATGGAAATTTAATAAATGTAAAAATAAGTGTAACCTTTTGCAATTCAATTCGTTTATTAAGTGAACGGGAAGGAGGGGAACTGTGAAAAAGGATGATCTGGAACAAATATACAGAACTTATTACCACGAAATCTACTTATATGCTCTGTCTCTATGTAAGAATACGCTGCAAGCGGAGGAAATCACCAGTGATACGTTTTACAAAGCCCTTCTCTGTGCCGAGATCCAGAGCGACACTATTAAATACTGGCTTCTGCGTGTATGCAAAAATATTTTTATAGACCAGTTAAGGCAGACAAAACGCAGGCCTGTCACACCATTAGATGATATCGGCAGTCCCTCTTATGACAACGTACTGGAACGAATGATTCAAAATGAGGATGCAAAGAAGCTATACCACTGCATTTTACAACTACCCGACCGATATCGGGAATTAATCTACATGTTTTATTTTATGAATTACAGTTTAAAAGAAATTGCCCTTTTTACAAAGCAATCAACCGGAACCACCAGAACAGCCCTCTGCCGGTCCAGAGACAAGCTGCGCGCTATATTAGAAAAGGAGGGATACTATGAATTTCCATGAACTTTTAGAAAAATACAAATCCAACACAGCCACACCGGAAGAAATCCAGATTGTAGAAGAAGAATTAGAGAAATACGAAAGCATTACCGAATACTATACGGACCAGATGGGCGAAAATCTAAATCTGGACCTGCTTTCTGAAACAGAAGAATCAGAGATTAAAAATGTAAAAAAACACGTAAACCGTAAACTCCGCCGAAATATTTTTATCTCCATATTAAGCATCCTCGTTTTATCTGCGGCAGTTATTCTGATTATCAATCAGAACTACTACGACCCCAATAGCGGAATTCCCACGGATCAATACGGTTTTGGACAGTTCCTGATGGATACCATGGCTTTTACCGAAGTACATTCACCCGGATACGCAACCAATACAGCAGAAGCCATTCGAGACGGACTGGGCAGCTATCAGATCCAGATCAGGCAGAACCAGTATTTTACCGGTAAAGAATCTGTATTCAGCGGAAAAATAATACGGGGAGAATTCCTGGACAACAGCAACTCACTTATAAACTTCTGGCATTTCCCCTCTGCAAACTGTTTTGCTTTTAAAGAAGGCACACTGGTCTGGCAGGAAGCATCCGGAGTAGAGTACCGCCAGCAGCCTCAGGACGACATCCAATATCAGGCAGACGCCTTAAAGGAACTTCCAGAATCATCTCAGGTTGAGGCATATTTTACTTTTGAAAAAAATCTTACACTGGAAGAATTCAACAAGCTCTACCTAAAATGGTATGGTGATGGAGACCATCAATTAGACATTACTTATGCCGCTGTCTGGACTGGCACTCACAGCGGCGCAACCGTTGGATTCCAGCCTGACGGCGGCGGCAATGTATATGAATCTCTCAAAGAAGTGGAAAAAAATTACCCATACCTAAGCCTGGTGAACCACAATGAGGAGCTTGATAAAGACCCTGTGGGAATCTGGCAGACTCACTTCGAGTCACTCTTAAGCTATCTCTCAGACCGTGGGGAATTTTTACAGGCAATGGCTAATGTTAATGCTATTGATCCCAGGTTTTACCAGGATATCCAGACATATATACAGGAAAACGGCATGCAAATTTATGGTATTTTAGCACAGGGCAGCGCAGACCAGGTACTGAGTTTCCTGGAACAGGAGAACATAGACGGATTTAATGTAGAGGATGTCAAGCTGCTTAAGAGTTCCCACTGACCCCTCGAAGCACTGCGCCGTCGCCGGTTGCTGCGCCGCTAAACTGTATGCTGCCGCATTCCACTGCCGCCAAACTGTACTGCACCGCATACTGCAGCCGTTAAAAGTTCCGTAACCGGCACAACCAGCCATACCCCTGTCATATTCCATAAATTTGGAAATACAAGGATCAAAACTACATTCAGTATTACACCTCTTAACAGCGCAATCAGCATGGAGCGCGCCGGCTGATCTTTGGCTGACAATACGGCAGCCATAACCACATTGATGCCCATAGGGATAAAAGCAAGAAAATAAATCCGGATTCCCTCCAGGGCAATCTTCGTAAACCCTGCATCCCCCGATTCATTGAATATTCCCACAATAGGTTCTGCCAGCAGCACTCCGCCTGCATAACAGATTACTCCGCAGGCTGCTGCCAGCAGAACCCCTCTTTGCATCACGAAGCGTATACCGCCAATATCTTTTTTTCCATACTGGGAACTGATGATCGGCTGTACTCCCTGAGCAATTCCGGTAAAAATGGAACATACAATCAGGGCAATATTGGCAATCACTCCATATGCAGCAACACCTATGTTCCCGGCAAGCTTTAAAATCGTAAAATTGAACAGCAGCATAACAATTGCAGAAGATAATTCTCCAATAAAAGAGGACATACCAAGAGAAATTGTCCGGACGGCATCTAAAATCTTTGTTCTTTCTTTCACCAGCCTAAAGTGGCTGCGTCCTTTAAATTTGTGTGTGGAAAGCACACACATGCTTAAGACAGGTGCAATTCCGGTTGCAAATGCAGCCCCAAACATCCCCCACCGAAACCCGAATACAAATAAAATATCCAGCACGATATTACTGAAGCTGCCGGTCAGCATTGCCGCCATTGCCGTCTGGGGGTACCCGTCATTCCTTACAAAACAAACCAACACATTATTTACCATAAACGCAAGGGAAAAAAGCAGTATGGTTCTCATATAAGGAATCATATCCTGCATAACCGCCTCATCTGCTCCCAATGAAGCCCCCAATTGCCTGGATGCAAACAAACCGACTAATGTAAAAAACACACCACAGAGAAGTGCCAGCTTAATAGACAGTGTAAAGGATGCTTTTGCCGCCTTTTCATTTCCTGTTCCCATAGCCATTGCAAACCGAGTGGCTCCCCCCATACCGATCATCAGACCAATTCCGTTCATAAACGAATATACCGGCAGAGTCAGATTCAGAGCCGCAAGCCCATTACTCCCAACCCCATTAGCCACACAAAGTGTATCTACAAATATAAAACAAGACAAACCCAGCATACTTAAAATATTCAATGATACATACTTTGCAAATACCCTGCCCAAACTATTATTTTCCAAAACAATTACCACCTTTCCGCCTTCATTCTCTAGCCTTCATTCTCTAGCCTTCATCCTGAGTCCCATGATTCTCTGGACCTTCCATATCACAAAAAAAGCACCAGTCATCTATACCCAATGGCCTAACGGTATAGATGCCCGATGCTTATCTAAGTTACATGCATCCGGCGACGCATGTAAAAAGCTCTTTTATAATCTAAAATTGATCTTACCACATATCGAAAAAAGATGCAACTATCAGTTTCTATTAATAATCTGTCACATCAAATTTGTTATCTTTATAATAAAAATCCCTGTCTGCGTCTGTAATTTCCCGCAATATTCTACATGGATTACCAACTGCAACCACATTATCCGGGAGATCCTTTGTCACAACGCTCCCCGAACCAACCACTACATTATTGCCAATATGAACTCCTGGATTCACTACAACATTAGATCCCAGCCACACGTTGTCTCCAATTGTAACCCCAATCCCATATTCATATCCAGAATTTCTGGAATCGGGATGGATCGGATGTCCGGCTGTAATAATAGACACGTTTGGACCAAACATGGTATTATTTCCAATGATAACTTTCCCAACATCCAAAATCACACAATTATAATTGGCAATAAAATTATCACCCACTTCAATATTAGTTCCATAATCACAGCGAAAGGTCGGTAAAAATACCACGTTTTTACCCGCCTTTCCCAATATACTGCGTATCATCTGATCCATCTTCTCCGGTTCATCAGGCCTGCATAAATTATAGTCATATATTTTTTTCTTCGTTTCAATCTGTTCCTCTGCAAGCCCATCCAGCCATGCCTTGTACGGAAGTCCACTTAACATTCGTTCTTTTTGATTCATAATATGCCCTTTCTAATTTTAAGTATAAAGCGGCGGACATGTTACCGCCGCTTTTATTATACGTTAAATTTCCAGAATAACTACCTGATATCCTTTCAGTTTCAATTCATTACCATCCTGTGCAAGATCCTGATAATTATTAATTAATTCCTTTTTATACGCTGACGGTAAAGCCACCGTCTGCTCTTCCCTCTGGAAATTAGCAATCACCATTAACGTCTTCTCTTCCCCTTTTCGGTAATAAGCCACAAGGTTATTCTGATCTTCCCATACCGGTATAAACTCGCCATACACTACTGCTTCCTGATAGATTGGATTTTTACGCAGTGCGATCAGCTGTTTATAAAAAGAAAATACGGAATTATCATCATGAATCTGGCTTTTTGCATTAATGTACTTAAAATTAGGATTTGCAGCAAGCCAGGGCTTACCGGTAGTAAATCCTGCATTGTCAGCATCACTCCACTGCATCGGCGTTCTGGCATTGTCTCTGCTGAACTTGGAAATAACCTTTAATGCTTCCTCTTCGGTAAGTCCGGCAGCCAGCGCTACCCGGTATTCTTCCAGAGAAGAAATATCGTCCACCTGGTCGATCGATGTAAACTCCATATTCTCCATACCAAGCTCCTGACCCTGATAAATAAAAGGAAGTCCTCTCAGCATAAAGTTCACGGCACCTAAAAGCTTCTTACTCTCCAGGCAGACCTCGCCTTCCGGTATGTAATGGCTCACGCCCCTTGGTTCATCGTGGTTTTCAATAATATTTGAAAGATATCCGATATCTGCCACACGTTTTTGCGCATCAAAGCAGCATTTCTTATAATCATTAGGAGTAATTTCCGTATGGGCATACCACCCTTTATCGTTCTGTCCAAAAACAGTCTCATTAAAGTCAAACATACTGGAAAAGTATCCGTTATCTCCAATGAAATCCGGCAGTTCTTCTTCTTTATCGTTGAATACTTCCCCAACTGTAAATGCGTCATACTTCTTAAATGTACGGTCCCGCATTTCCCCCAGAAATTCTCCAACCCCTTCTGCTTCTTCCAGCATATGGGCAATATTGCTCAATCCATCTTCACGGTCCGGCTCATAATTCTTAAATGGCAACGCCTTTTTAATATTAATAATCGCATCAATACGAAATCCTGCAAGCCCTTTGTCCAGCCACCAGTTAATATTCTTATAGACTTCTTCCCGCACTTCCGGATTTTCCCAGTTTAAATCCGGCTGTTTTTTATGAAATACATGCAGATAAAGCTTATCCGTATCAGAAAGAGGCTCCCAGCATGGACCTCCAAAATAAGATCTCCAGTTACAGGGCAGTTCCCCATTCTTCTTATCCTCCAGATAAAAATACTTTCCGTATTTCCCATCCGGATCTTTCATAGCCATCTTAAACCACTCATGTTCATCTGAACAGTGATTCACGACCAAATCCATAAGAATATACATTCCCCGCTTCTTTGCTTCCATCAGCAATTCATCCATATCTTCCATCGTACCAAACCTTGGATCAATGTTATAATAATCCGATATATCATATCCCTGATCCGCCAAGGGCGATGAATATATAGGGGAAAGCCAGATAATGTCAATACCCAGATCCTGTAAATAGTCCAGTTTACTGATTATTCCCTGTATATCTCCTATTCCATCCCCGTTGGAATCATAAAAACTCTTTGGATAAATTTGATATGCAACCTTATCCTGCCACCATTTTTTTTGCATTCTATGTGCCTCCAAAATTATATTTTCATTTCTTATAGCACATATTATACTATTTCACTTCCCATAAGTCCTACATTTATTTGTTCAAAAACTTCATTATTTTGACCTTTTAAATTATGTCATCTTATTAGAAAAACTATTGCGGTTTTCCTTTTTATACAAGCGCGGCGTCGTTCCCGTATACTTCTTAAACTCCCTTAAAAAGTTTCCAAGATTATTAAATCCGCTTTCCAGGCAGATGTCCATAATCAGATGATCCGTATTTACCACCATCTCTGCAGCCCGCCTGATACGTATTTCATTCACGTATTCCATTGGTGTCTTCCCAATTGCCCGCTTAAAAAAACGGCAGAAATACTGCTCATTAACGTTAATCAGCCCTGCCAGGTCACGTATATAAATTCTCTCCCTGTAGTTCTCCCTTATATAAGTCAGAACCTTCTTAATACTCTCAACCTGATGATTTATACAGCTCTCCTGTCTGGTGAGCAGCCCCTCACCGGTAAGCACGGCAAGAATTCTGAGCAGAGACGCCTTAATCAGCATCTGGGATACCGATACACTTACATTTTTTTGACCTGTATTCTCATTTTCTTCTGCCACACCCATCATCCCAAAAGCATTTTGAATCCGGTCATATTCAATGTTGATATCATGAAACTCTCTGCGGGACAACTCTATACATCTCGGCAGCCAAAGATTTCCGTTAATTAAGGGCTGTATCACCTGGTTTTGCATGGTGTCATAAGAATCAAAGCTCAATACACTGGGATTAAAGACCACTGCATCTTCTTCACAGGGTTCCTTCGATACAATATAATGAAGCTCTCCCGGATTGATAAAGAAAAAACATTCCTCCCTAATCTCATAAGACTCCATATTTATTTCCATATGAAAATTTCCATTTTTAAAATGCAGCATTTCAATCTCATCATGCCAGTGATGCTTCACTAAAAAATGGCTGTCTCCTGGCTCGGCCTCGTAAAAAGCACAACGAAAAGAAGCGGACCCATGAGGCCTGTCCTCCTTCAAACTCTTAGTATTTTGTACCTGAATAACTCACGACCTCCTCTCAGCCAATAAAAAAAGCTGTCTCCAGCTTTTTTTCATTACTTCTTTTCATAATATCATTTGCCTGATATTTTCTTAATGCTTTACTTGCTATTATGCTTGATACCTACTTACTATTTTTCTTGATATTTTTTTATTCTTATTTAACTATTATTTGATATTTTTTACCTTATAATTTTTATCGTCTAATTTAATAACTTTCATTTTAAGTGGATTATAGCTTTCCCCTTTTAAATTCTTAGCCGCTTTCTTTTTTTCTTTCCCTTGCTTATTCTTGCCCTCCATATTCTTTTGTTCTTGATTCTTTTGCTCTATATTCTTTTGCTCTATATTCTTTTGTTCTTTATTCTTTTTTCCTTTAATCTTTTGTTCTATATTCTTTTGTTCTTTATCCTTTTGTCCCTTATCCTTTTGTTCTTTATCCTGATCTGATTTCTTCTGACATGCGTCAAGCTTACATTTCTGCTCTTCTTTGTCTTTATCCGCTATCTCCATGCCTTCTTTAATCTTTCCCTTTAACTTCTTTTTACCTGTATTTTTCTTGCTGCCTATTTTTTTATTACTTTTTTCTTTACCTGCTAACTTTTTACCTGCTTTTTTCTTACCCTCGGTCTCCTTATGTCCTTTCTTTTTACCCTCTGTCTCCTTGTCCTCACTCTGCTTATACTCTTGCGGCGGATCACCGGAAGACTCCTTCTTCACATCTGTTAACATTTCCTTTGTAAATGACTTCACCCTGCATTCACAATGTCCACATTTTCCGGATACCTTTGTTGCCTTTTTCACCTTTTTAAACGAATCCGCACCATTTAAAACCGCGCCTCGGATATCGTCATAAGTAACCTTAAAGCAAGGACAGATATATTTTCCTTTTCCCATTACAGCACCAGTGAAGGAGCCGTATAGACTCTGGCTGCCATCTCGGAATCGATCAGATAAAGCCCCTTTGGATCTTCTCCGAACAATTTATATTTCTTAATCATATCTTCCGCATTTTTTTCCTCTTCTCCCTGTTCTTTCACAAACCAGTCCAAAAACTGCATAGTACGGAAATCTTTTACGGAATATGCCGCCTCATAAATCGTATGAATCAAACCTGTAACAAATTGTTCGTGTTCCAATGTTGCCAGAAGCGGCTCTCCAGGATTCTTAAATTCAAAATCGGGCCTTTCCACTGCTTCAAAAGTGACCTTTGCTCCGTTATTCTGCATATATTGCATAAATAATAATGCATGGTCCCGCTCCTCCTGTGCCTGAATCTTAAACCAGCTGGCATATCCCTCTAATCCGGTTTCGATAAAATAATTTGAAAAATCAAGATAGAGATACGCGGAATAAAATTCCCTATTAATCTGTGTATTAATCAGCTCTGCTACTTTTTTATCCAACATTTTGTTTCCTCCTTGATTCTGTTATGTGATCATTATAGCACCTGCATCTCTAAGAAACAATGCAATTATTATAGTCAATATAAATACATTTCATTCAGATTTCAACTATGATATAATTCTTTTATTCATACTCCCTGTAAATAGGAAAATGGTAACTTTAGCATCAGTTATTACCAAGCATAATCTAAAAACGATAACTATCAGCGTAATATTGATAAGCAGTCCGTATTTCCCTGACAGGATCTCTGCTCTACCAGGATTTCACAACGATTCATCCTGGACGACTGATTGAACAACAAAATAAACTATATTCGAGGTACTTATGAGTAAAAATATTAACTTGTTAAAGGGTCCCATTCTGTCCTCACTGACAAAACTTGCCTTACCCATCATGGCAACATCCCTAATTCAGATGGCATACAATATGATCGATATGATATGGATCGGCAGACTCAGCAGTAATGCCGTCGCAGCCGTAGGCGCTGCCGGTATGTATATGTGGCTGTCAAACGGACTTGCCGCCCTTTGCAGAATGGGCGGTCAGGTCAAAGTCGGGCACTCCATTGGAGCCGGTGCATACCAGAACGCTTCCGACTTTGCCAAAGCAGCTCTTCAGCTGGGAATATTCTTTGGCATTGCCTACGGACTCGCCTCAATTATCTTTCACGTACCTCTTATCGGCTTCTTTAAGCTTAACAGCCCACAGGTTGTGTCAGATGCACAGATCTATTTAATAATTACCTGTGGCGGAGTTCTATTCTCTTTCCTGAATCAAATATTTTCCGGTATAATGACCGCTATGGGAAATAGTAAAAACTCCTTAATTGCCACAACAATAGGACTTGCTTTAAATCTTATTCTGGATCCGGTACTTATATTCGGAATAGGCCCGTTCCCATATCTTGGTGTAGCCGGTGCCGCTATTGCTACCGTGCTGGCCCAGGCAGTTGTAACTCTGGTATTTCTTATATTTGCATTAAAAGATACCACCATATTTCATAAAGTACATATATTGTCCAGACCGTCCAAACGGCATATGTCTGGAATCATACAGATCGGCCTCCCAACCTCCATACAGAGTATCATTTTTACAGCTATCTCTATGATAATAGCGCGACTTATAGCAGGCTTTGGTGACACTGCCGTAGCTGTTCAGAAAGTTGGTTCCCAGATAGAATCCATTTCCTGGATGACCGCAGATGGTTTTGCAGCTGCAGTTAATTCCTTCGTAGCACAAAACTATGGATCCGGCAACATTTCCAGAGTAAAGAAAGGTTATGCCGTTTCAATGGGCGCTGTTGCGGTGTGGGGCATCTTGTGTACACTAATTTTGATTTGCCTGCCGGGACCTATTTTTCAAATCTTTATACCAGACACATCGGTATTAGATATGGGAGTCGATTACCTTCAGATTCTGGGTATTTCACAATTATTTATGTGTATTGAAATTGCAACAGCAGGTGCTTTTTCCGGCTTAGGTAAAACGATACCTCCATCCGTCGTAGGAATTATACTCACTTCTGCTAGAATTCCGCTGGCTCTCTTACTTGCCGGAACTGCCCTGGGGCTAAACGGAATATGGTGGAGTATCACGATATCCAGTACACTAAAAGGAATTGCATTGTTCATATGGTATATCCGATATCAAAGACGTATCCAGACACCCCTTCAGACAATTTAAAAATGCATTCACTGTCCCAGGCTTCCTGTCTTCTCCCAGCAAATAGTAGATTATTCGGTCAGAGGGACCTTCCTCTATCTCTCTGACCGCAATCCCTCCCTTACTTTCCAGGCGATAAGCCACAGAAGCCGGGACAATTGCCCAATTATTCTGCCAGAATAAAAACTCCTCCAACAGAGACATTTTATCTAGAAAAACTCTGGATTTTACTCTGCTGTCAAACCAATAATTATGCCACATATCATATTCCGGATTCCAGGGCAGACGAATCTGACTGGCAGCATCCAACATAGACGGATGCACAACCCTGGGATACTTTGCTTTATCTCCACAAATAAATAGCATCCGCTCTGTAAATGCAGGAATCGTCTCAACATTCGGGGAATACATATCATCTGAAATAAATGCAAGATCAACCATACCACCTTCTACATATTCATAAGCTTCCTGTGAATGAAGCATACGAACCGACATATTAATATCCGGATTTTCCATTAAAAATTTCTTGTATACCTGGGGTAGAATATAGGTACTGACACTATCTACCGCTGCAATATTTAAAATCAAAGTTTGATCCAGCCTGGAAATATCCCTGGCTTCTTTCCATAATAATCTCCACTTTTTAGCCACCGGAATAAATGCCCTGCCCTCCTCTGTCAGTTCTATATTCTTAATTCCCTTTTTTCTTATCACCAAAGTATAACCCAGCTCCTCTTCCAGTGCTTTCATTCTTCTGCTCAATGCAGGTTGTGAAACAAAAAGCTTTTCAGCTGCTCTGGAAATGCTTCCCTCTTTCACAATCGATAAAAAACCCTCTATTTCTAAATTTGTCATTATGCGCTCCTAACATCATATATAAATAATTATTTATATTATATTGCTATAATATGCATTTTACAATCATTAAAATTTCCTCTACAATAACATTAAACATAAATAACCTTAATCATAGATAACCTTGATCATAAATAACCTTAATCTTAGATAACCTTGATCATAGATAACCTTAATCTTAGATAACCTTAATCTTAGATAAAATCCCATAGCCGCCAAAATATATTATGAGCATAAACTGGAATAAATGTTTTAAACAGAAGTCAGCGATTAGAAAAACCAGATATACAATAATCCGTTTTGCAGCAGAATTAATAGATATCCGTTCTGTTGTTCGGAAAGTAGAATGTTTGTTGCGACTCAATCATTCAAATGACCGGGACAAAAAAGAATGGAAGAGATTTATTCTCGAACGGTTTGACCGCTATACGCCCCTCCCCTTGAAATTTTTCAGTAGGCTGGGGACTGTTACGTGTTTTAAAATTGCTTACTGCCAGATGTTCGTCACTGTTTGTGGGAAATTTGTCCCGAATGAAGGGCACACAGCGGGCTATGTAACCTGAATTTGGGGCAGATATGCCGCAAAGTGGGGCGTGCAGATGGCGGGAATGAATTTTCAAATACGCTCTAGCCTAAACTATGCATCGCAGTTGGAATAAATAAGAAAAAAGAAAGAGAGGATTTATCCATGATCCATACTTCTAACCAATACCAACATCAAATATTCGAACAAGACCATTCAGCTGGCGATACACATCCCCTGACAAAGGGGGTTATTAATAAACAGCTTATAACCTTGGCGTTTCCTCTTCTCATTGGAAATATACTTCAGCAATTATATAACATGACCGACTCTCTAATAATCAGTCATTTCTGCGGTACACAAGCATTTGCTGCCACGGGCATAGCCGGAACCGTCATGAATCTTTTTTTATTCGTTATAGGTGGATGCTGCTCCGGTGTATCAATGATTCTTGCATCATTCTTTGGCAGACAAGATATGAAAAATTTTCGAAAGGAATGCTTTCTCTCCCTTACTGCCGGTTTCATTTTCACCATAACGCTAAGTATTTCCTCTGTCCTTGCACTATCAATTATTCTAGATCTGCTCCAAACTCCCCCAGACATATCCCCCTATGTAATCAGTTATTTAAAAATCATTTTAGGGGGCCTTTCGGCCACGTTCCTCTATAATCTGTGCGCCTCTATCCTGCGGTCTGTTGGAAATACCAGGTATGCGTTAATATTCCTTCTTATTTCCATTGGTACCAATGTACTACTCGACTTTATTATGGTTGCAGGTTTGGGACTGGGCATTACTGGTGCTGCATGGGCAACCGTTATTTCTCAGCTCCTGTCTGCCATTCTTTGTTTTTGCTATATAAAAAAAAGTCTTCCTTTTCTACTATTTCAAAAAGAAGACCTTAACCTGGATACAAAATTACTGTGGCGGACCATTCATTATGCAGCTGCTTGTGCACTTCATCAATCCAGTTTATATATTGGCAAATTATTTATTCAGGGAGCCGTTAACACACTGGGTACAGCATCTATTTCAGCCTTTACAGCAGCCGGGCAAATAGAAGGGCTTGCAAATGCATTTGGAGATAGCGGCGCTGAATCCATCTCAATTTTTACCGCTCAAAACACAGGCGCAGGCGATAACGAACGTACCCGCTCTGGCTTTTATACCGGCCTTGTACTCTTATCCCTGCTTGGGATCACTATGTCTGTCCTAATGTATATAAGCGCCGATACCGGTATAACCCTTCTTGCCGCTACAACGCAGCCGGCACTGCTGAATGCCGGCACATCCTATATAAAAACCATATCGTTTTTCTATGTCCTGTGCTTTATCGGGAACTCCTTTGTAGGTTTTTACCGCGGCAGCGGTCATGTCAGCATTCCATTTACTTGTACAATTTTACATATCACTTTGCGGACTATACTATCCTTTCTGCTGATCCCGCACTTTGGACTGCCTGCAGTGGCAATTTCCACAGGCATTGGCTGGATAACCGCAGTCGCTTTTCAAACGATCATGTACGGGAGATACTACCGGTAAAATCTTCCGGCAAACCGTGCTATCGTTCTTCCCATCGGGAGATCGTAAAGTTCCTCTAAAGAAAAGCAGTGGAAAGAAAAAATAAAGAAAAAGTAACTGCAAACGCCAATGATTAACGGTACCACCACCGAAACTATTGTATTTCCAACAAACTTATCCACAATCCAGTACACTAAAAATACAATAATCCCCATAATCAAGGACGCAATGATGGGAATAATATACGTTCTCTTCACATCCTTATGGATATGTAGCTCCTTATTCAAAGATCTCTCATTCAACACACAAATTACCAAAGGAAAAATAATATTTCCCACAACTAAAATGTATGCATTCAAATTTGTAAAAATTAAAAGCGGACAAATAAATATCAAATGTACAACCAAACCAATAAATGCATTCACAATAGGCTCTCTCATCTTATTCAGGCTCTGCAAAATAGCTGTGGAAATGGAAGCCAAAGAATAAAATACAATAGACACAGATCCTATTTGCAGCATGTGTACCGACAGGTCTCTGTGTTGGGTCAGAGCATTAAAAATGAGTGATATAATCGGCCTGGCCAAAACCATAAACCCAATAGCAGAAGGAATTGTAAGTACCATGACAAACTTATTGATAAAGTTCACCTTTTCAAATATTCCTCTTCTGTCATTTTTTTCTTTAGAAGCAACAATACTTGGTACAATTGACACCGCCAGAGAAGACGCAAACGCAATTGGTATATTAATAAGAAGGTTATACTGCGAACTGTACACACCTTGAATTGCAGTTACAAAATCCACAGCTAAGCCCTTAAAATTCAGTATATTTCCAAATATCAAGTCATCCAGCGTACCACTGAGCTGATAAGCAGCCTGACTTAAAGAAATAGGAATCAGCGTCATCAATAATAATTTGTTTAATCTCCCATCGGAAGCCACATGACGATTCTTACATCTTCTTATTCTTCTAATATAAGCCGGACGGTATAACAGATATAAAACCAGTAAAAACGCAAATGCAGACAAAGCACCGCACAAAGTACCCATGATGCCACCTGCAGCTCCATAGGCAAATACATCCGCCGAAGATTGATACACCCTCATAAACTGCGTAACTGCAACAAGACTGATAATAGCATTAATGATCTGCTCAATTATTTGAGACACAGCGGACGGAATCATGGTATTTTTACCCTGAAAAAATCCACGCATTACACCCAAAATAGCCATTACAAAAGTAGTTGGTGCAACTATTCTAAGCGGCTTCGCCAACCCTGGCTTCGCATAACATACTTCCAGGAAATCCGCTCCAAAATAAATTAATACCCAAAAAATGCCCCCCACAATCGTTGCCAATATTAATGAGTTCCGAAACAGGCGATACGCACTACGATACTCTTTTTTTATCTCGTACTGGGAAATTAATTTTGACAACCCCAAAGGAAGGCTGGAGCACGATAAGGTCAAAACAATATTATAAATACCAAAGGCTACTCCATATAAACCGTTTCCAACTTCACCGAGCATGTTTGCCATTGGAATACGATATAGAAATCCAATTAACTTTACAATAATACCCGCCACTGCCAGAATACTTCCCTGAAGAAGTAATTCCTTTTTACTATCATTTGCCATGTTCCATACCATACCCTTTCATAGGCTGCATGCGCAATCCTCTTTATCCCGTATCTGTGATTCTTCCCACAAATTTGTATCTTATGCATTCGTCGTCATGCGTTAAAAACGCTATTTTCCCCAGATGCACTATTTCCATCAAATGTATTTTACCTGTACAATTCCTATTAAAATTTATTTAATATCTCTACTTTCTACGTTATGCAGAAAACCCCGCAGGATAGTTACTCCCACAGGGTTCTTTTTAATGAGACATCGGGGATTCGAACCCCGGACAACTTGATTAAAAGTCAAGTGCTCTACCAACTGAGCTAATATCCCGTATATTTAATTTTTACTTCATAAGACATTAATATCTATAAGTCTTATAATGCCCAGAGCCGGAATCGAACCAGCGACACGAGGATTTTCAGTCCTCTGCTCTACCAACTGAGCTATCTGGGCTTGGGGTTGTACACCCTCTTTACAGCATAATGGAAGCGAGCTTCCGAATACATCCGTAATGGTGCGCTTCCAAAAATTGCGGGGGCAGGATTTGAACCTACGACCTTCGGGTTATGAGCCCGACGAGCT
>OATB01000768.1_pt1 | contig 16551 bp, 9 predicted proteins | sample 1494941 | NCBI WGS metagenome assembly OATB01 (sample SAMEA2579931, study PRJEB22360) | human gut metagenome | reverse complement strand
CCAGGTCGGCTTCGGTGGCGCCAACTTCGGAGATCTTGGTCGGGTTCTTCAGATCCACGGTGAGCTTGTGCACCGCCTGGACGGCCTCTTCACGCACGGTTTCGATGTCGCCGGTGTAGGCATCGGCGATACCGAAGGCGTCGGCGATGTCACGGTACTTCTCGCCGGTGTAGTCCTTGTTGTATTCCATGACCGGGGCCAGCAGGATGCCGTTGGCCACACCGTGCGCCACGCCGAGGCGGCCGCCCAGCGGGTGGGCCATGCCGTGCACCAGACCGAGGCCGACGTTGGAGTAGGCCATGCCGGTGATGTAGGAGGCGTAGGCCATCTGTTCGCCGGCCGGAATGTCTCCATCGGCGCTCTTGGCGAGGTTCTTGGCGATCATGCGGATGGTCTGCATGGACAGGCAGTCGGACAGGCTCCACGCGCCCGGTGTGATATAGCCTTCGATGGCGTGGGTCAGGGCGTCGAGTCCGGTGGCCACCTTGAGGCCGCGCGGCATGGAGTCGGTCAGGTCCGGATCCACGAAGGCGACGATTGGGATGTCATGCGGGTCGACGGCCACGAACTTGCGCTTGTTGGCCGTGTCGGTGATCACATAGTTGATGGTCGTTTCGGACGCGGTGCCAGCGGTGGTCGGCACACCGAAAATCGGCACGGACGGGTTCTTGGTGTCGGCCACGCCTTCAAGGGACAGCACGTCGGCGAATTCCGGATTGGCAGTCACGATGCCGATGCCCTTGCAGGTGTCCTGCGGGGAACCACCGCCCAGGCCGATCAGGAAGTCGGCTCCGGAGGCTGCGAACTTGGCGACGCCATCCTGGATGCACTCGACCGGCGGATTCGGCTTGACGTTGTCGAACACCTCATACGGCATGCCCGCCTCGTCAAGAACGTCGGTGACCTTCTTGACGGTGCCGGTCTCCAGCAGCACCGGATCAGTGACGATGAACGCCTTGGTGAAGCCATGGGACCTGGCGACGCCCGGAATCTCCTTGATGGCTCCGCGGCCGAAATACGCGGTCTGGTTGAAAATCATGCGATAGACCATAGTGCTCTCCTTTAAGCGACTGTGTGTTCAAGCGAAGACCACGGCATCCATTGCCGCGGCCAACGGTTTCATCATAAGCCCTTTTCCATGCGAGGAAGCACCCACGACACACAATTTTTTCGTCAATATCCCACAACACCGGCAAAACCGGACAGCATACCGTCCGATGCCCGAAATCCTATTCTTCGGACGACGTGTCTTCTTTGGCGAACACCCACATGACCTCGTCCACGGAATGGGTGTCGGGGAAAATCGTAATCAGGAACCGTTCGCCGTCGTTTCTGACGTAGGCGTACCGTATAGCGCCTTCCCTGCATATCCGGTCGCGGACGTAATCGTAGTCGAACAGCATGCGGAAGCCGTCCCGGTAGGCCGGCGCCACCAATTTGTCGCAATAGTCGAGCAGCATCTCGTGGAAGGAACCGCCATGTTTGTCAAGCATTTTTTGCACATAGCCGGGAACCACGACCGGCCGTTGCGTATCGGCACGCAGATTGACCACATAAGCGATCGAATACCGTGTATTCAAATGCTGCAGCAACGATTCCATGTCTTTGTTGCGTACCAGGATGTCCTCAAGCTGCTTGTTCAACGTGCGCAACTGCCTTTTGCCGCTGCCGCTGGCGTAGTAGCGCTTCTTGTCCTTGCGCATCTCGTTTTCCGCCTGGTTGACCAGATCCGGAATATCCTCGCCGTCATCGGATTCGGCCATGCCCACGGACAGCTCGCAACCGTGATCAAGCAGCTCCTGACGCATATATCCCATCTGTCGGGCGCTCTGCGCCATCGAATGGGCGAAACTGATGATCACGAACTCGTCGCCGCCGATGCGGTAGATATTATCGTCGCCGAAATAGGCGCGCGCCGCGTCCGCAAGCTCGCACAGCACCACGTCGCCTCTGGCATGACCCAAATGATTATTGATCTCATGCAGGCCAATCAGATCCATGTACATCACCGTCAACGGCTTGTCATGGGTGGCTTGGATGAATTCCACATCATCGTCGAAAGCGTTGCGGTTGAGCAGCCCCGTCAATGAATCCCGTCGGTACTCCTCGCCGTTCAACCGGACAAAGGACTCTATTGACAGGTTCCGGCCAACCATCACCACGGCCCATGGATCGCTTTCGGAGCATTCACGTGAGGGAATCACCGCGAAGGAGATTATGCCGGTTCTGGCCAGCACCTCACTGCGGTACACTCCGAACGCGGATTTCTGCGAGAACAGCAGCGAACGGAGCGAAGCCAGATCCATATCAGCACGGAACCTGTCGGCATCGTCCGGATGCACCACGCGTTCGGCGATCAGCGTCTGCACGTAGGTTTCGAAATCATCGGTTTCCGGCGTCGGCAGTATGCCATCGCGTTTGACCGCGCGGTACTCGCCCGTCTTCACATTCAGTCGGGAGAGTTCCGCCACGCCATTGGCCAGAATCTCGAAGGTGCTGGCGGCGAGCGTGGACGTCTCAAGCATGGTACGGCCGTTGACGGGCACATAGCTGCCATGCATGAAATCGTTTGACATATCCCAGAAATGCCGGTCGTCGGGACGTTCGGCCAACAGCTTCTCCATCCGTCCCACCGGAAGCGGTTCGTGGAAGTAATACCCTTGGATGTACCGGCATCCCACGGACAGCAGCTGGTCGACCTGCTGTTTGGTCTGTGCGCCTTCGGCGATGACCAGCAGTCGCAGCTTTCTGGCCATGTTGACCACCGATTCGACGATTTTCAGCCCTTTGCTGGCATTGTCCTCATCGAGGTCGATGAATTTCATGTCAAGTTTGATCACATCGACGTTGATGTCCTTGAGCATGTTCAGCGACGAATACGCCGATCCGAAATCATCCATCAGCACCGCGATGTTGTCCGCATGCAGCTTGCGGATGGTGCTTTCCACTTTGGACAGGTTCCTGGCCACGGCGCTTTCGGTGATTTCCGCTTGGAGCAGCCGAACGTCGACATCGTATTCGTTCAGCAGTCCGGTGAGCGTGTCCGCCACATCCATCTGGTCGATGTCCACCATGGAGACGTTCACGGAAATCGGCACCAGATTGCGGCCCTCACGTTCCCAACGTGCCAGCATCCGGACCACGGAACGCCATACGAACACGTCCAGTCGGGAGATTTGTCCGGCCTGTTCCAGCATGGGAACGAACCTGCCCGGAGATACCACACCATATTTGGGGTGGTTCCAACGCACCAGCGCCTCGGCACCGACGATGGCACCCGTAGCCGCATTGCATTTGGGCTGCAGGTAGAAGCAGAACTCGTTGTTGTCGAACGCACGGTCGATCTCGTCGAACGTCAGCTCCGGCACAAGCTCGTCGGTGGACGGCGTCCTGCCCATTTCCGGTGTGTCAGCCAAACAGATTCCTTCCTGTCACCACGTCCTATCCGTGATATTCACCGTTGTACTGTATCAGGGTGACGTCCTCAACACCCTCGATGGCACGAATCCGCTCGGCGAACGTCATGTCCTTGTCGTCGCAGAACACTTCCACGGCCATCTCCACATGGTCGCCACGCATGGTTTTGGATTTGACGAAGAACTTCGTGCGGCCGAACGCGCGCGTGATGTCGTCCCCGACCGCGTCGGAAGCGTAATGGATCACCGCGATGTACACGCGGCCCTTGTCCTGATGCGAATAGAACAGGGCGAGCATGCCGATCATCACCGCGCCGGCGACCACCACCAGCAGATACATGCCCGCGCCGGCCGCGATGCCGGACGTGATGGCCCAGAACAGGTACAACAGGTCCATCGGATCCTTCACGGCGGTACGGTAACGCACGATGGACAACGCGCCCACCATACCAAGCGAGATCACGATGTTCGTGCTGATGGCCAATGTGACCATGCAGGTGAGCACGCACATGCCCACCAGCGTCACCGCGAAGCTGCGCGAATACACGACGCCCGTGTAGAACCGCCGGTATACGCAGTAGATGACGATGCCCACCAGCAGCGCCACCAGCAGGGCCAGCGCCATTTTGGGCACGTTGTATTGGCTGAAGGAGTTCAGCACCGATTTCTTGATCATGTCGTTTACGCTCATGGTTTCGCTTTCTCTTTTGCGATTGTTCGGTTATTACGTTTTCTACGATTGCCGATGTTTTCGGCTGCGCGTTTTCGTCCGTCTGTTTTCGGTCTTCCGCGATACGTCCGACCGGTGCGCTCAAGTCACACGCTCGGCACGTTCCAGCCTTCCTGCCAGTAGTCGAAACCCCGCAGATACGAGGCTTTGTCATAGCACAGCACGTATTTCGAGGCGGCCGTTATCTCCTGCGCCTTGCCTGGCAGAATGTCACGCACGATCTGCGGCAGGAATTCGGTGAATTTGACCTCCATCACCAGCTTGCCCGGCTCAAGTACCGACAGAGTGGGCAGACCACGGTCGAAAACGTCGAATCCATCCACCGCCGCGCGCACGTTCATATCGAAGGTGATGCGCACCGTGCCCGCGTCGAGGATCCACGGCTCACGCTCGTAATCGACGATCACCCGCGGCCGCAGCACATTGCTCATGTATTCCACATAGAATTCCCGGCACAACGGCTCTTCGCTGTGTTCCAAAAATCCGACATCGCCGGCCAATATCCGATCGAACTGCCCATGCGTGAGCGACGCGTCCTCTTTGTATATCCAGCTGTCGCGCTTGCGCTTGCGTTCCAGCTTGATCACCCGGTCGCTGTAATCGTAAATACGGATACGGTATTTCTTGCGCATCAGCACGCCGTCCACCTTCTCCTGGTAGGCGGTGTTCCAATAATCGTCGAAATACAGGCTGCGAATCATATAGCAGCCGCCACGCGCATGGCTGTCCTGTTCAAGCAACGGAGCCAAACGCAAGTTCAGATCGGCTTTCTGCCCGTACGAAATCAGATACTTGAGCTCATGCCGGTAATGTTCCTCACAGCGGCGCGGAGGCATGGAAAGCTCCTCGCCGACACGGCGGCGGACCCGTTCCAGCAGTTTCGACGCCCCGCCATCACCGCGCATTGACATCCTCCACTATCTTCCCGGATTTGATGTAGAAGCATCTCGTGCCGTACGTCTTGCCGGTGTCGGTCATGTAGTAGTCGAAGGCGTCCTGCGTCTTGCCGGAGGCGTTGCGCGCCCGCACTCGTATGAAATACTGTCCGTCGCCTGGCAGGTCCGTCACCGTCTCCGGCAATGCCAGATCGGTTTTGGAGAAGATGACGTCCTCACACAGATAGTCCTTGGCGACGGTGACGTCGTAGCTCAGATCCTCGCCACGGAAATCGTACGAGGTGTCCCAGCTGAATTTGAGTTTGCCGTCTGCGGCCTGTGGAGCGTCGATGAAAAACGGCATGGGCTTGTCGAAGCTTTCTTTGTAGATCCTGTAGTTCTGCGCGACCTCGTCGTGCAGCTGCCCCGCCACTTCGTCATACTGGGCGCGCGTCAGCGGCTCGTACATGGAATCGGGCGTCCTCCACAAATACTGCCTGGTGATGGACTCGTAGTGGTCCACCATCGTATTGATGCGTTTTGCGCTCATATAGCGGTATTCCCGCTTCACGGCCTTGTCGAGTTCGTCGCGGAACGATTTGGTCTGCAGGCAGCGTTTGAACAGCACGTTGCCCCAATAGTTGCTGACTCCCTGCTCCCAGCTGGAACCGGTGGAGATATTGCGGATCTGGTTCTCCTTGCGCATGAGCATGCCGTCGTTGTCCCAGTCCAGCACATAGAAGGTGTCGGAATTCGTAGGGCTGTACAGGTACATGTTGCGGCTCTGCGTGTCGGTGTTGCCGGTCAGCAGCTGGAACGCCATCCAGTATGCGAGATTTTCCGTATCGAAATATTTGCCGAGGATGCTGCTCATCGGCACCGAATAATCGTTGAGCTGGTTGAGCATGGCGATGAGTTTGGTATGGTCGCTGTTGCCTTTGACCTCCAGCTTCTCCTCGAATTTCGACAGATTGTATTTGGGATCGTCGGCGAGTCTGATCACGTCCGCGTCGCGTTGGAATTCGAAGTAGTTGACCTTGTACAGCTGGCCGTTCTTGTCGAGGCCGTGCGCTTGGAGCGCGCTTTTGTTGAGCTGCTCCACCTGCGTGTACAGGCCATAGTCGTCGAAGGAGTTGGAACCGGAGGTTTCGTCCTTGACGTACAGGTGCACGAATTGCGTGCGCAGTCCCATCATCTGGTCGATGCCGCGGATCAGGTCGTATGCCATCTTGTTGCGGAATCGCAGCCCTTCGCCCATATGCTTGTTCAATGCGATGGTGCGCTGCCCGCGCCATTTGCCTTTGCCGCTTTTCAGCTCGATTTTGTAGTTCTTCTGCTTATTGAGACTGGACGACTGGCCGCGCACCTGCACGGTGGCGTTCGGCGCTTTTTCACCGTAGCCGAGTTCGCCGGATACAGGCCCCTGTTCGTCGCCGACCTGCAGCAGACCGTTGACTTGGTACCGGTTGGTGCGCATGGCCGCGTAATCATCCACGGAATACTGGTTGATTTCGCTCCAACTGTGGTCGGTGCCTTCCGACTTGTTGCCGCGCGAGACCGTCAGATACATGGTTTCCACACCGCTGTCGTCATACACCTTGTACAGCGAGTCGTTGTCACGCAGATGCGCGCCGTCAAGCCCCTGCGTGGCGCTTTTCTTGACTTTCTCATGCTTTCCTTGCGATTGCGCCGCCGATTTGTCTGCCGTGGAACCACTGTCCGCAGCGTTTCCGCAGGCGACGCAGGAGAACGTCGTCACGACCGTGGCGATGATCGCCACGCATTTGAATATGGCATTGCGGCCGCACGGCCGATTACCCATCGTCATTCGTCCGTTCCTTTCCATGCTTTCCACGCTTTCCCTCATGATTCCTTCCGTCCGAAAGTTCCATGCAGCCGTTCGCCGAATTCGTCCAACGCTTCGCCCAGTTTCGTAAACCATCCGCGCTTTTCGGTCGCCACAATCGGCTGCGCGCCGAGCACACGATACGGCAGATTGTCGGTGAACACCGCCAATCGCACGACCGCGGCCAGCAGGAACGCCGACGCGCCCAGCAGGAAGCCGAATCCCATCAGCGTGACCGGAACGAACTGCGAAATGACAGTCAAGACAGTGGCCGCCCCGGCGAATATCGCGGCGCAGCACACCGCGCCGAAGTAATCAGTGAAATACAGCAGAATCATCAGCACGGTGTTGCCGACCGCGTACAGGGCGTATCCGACGCACAGCACACGGAAATAACCATGCATGCCATCGTTGAAACCGAGCGGCAGCACGCCCAACACCATCTTTTCCAACGAGATGACCGCCGCGGTGACGAACAGCTGCTTCAACGCGGTGTAGTACAGCTCACGGTTGAGCACGGCGAGCATCTCGCGTTCGGCCACCACGATGTCCTTCACGGTGCCGCCGTCGTTGAGCAGCGCGTAGTAGGCACGGTATTTCGGATAGAAATTGACTTCCACCGACACCACGAAATTCACGGTGGTGATCAGAATCGTCAGGAACGCCAGTAATGCGGGCACATCATAGTAGGGGGCACCGTAGAACAGTCCCTTCACATGCACGCCAAGCGGACCACACCAGGTGATCACCAAGTGGGAGAACAAGCCGAGGGTGGTCAGCAGTCCCGTCAGGGCGAGCGGCAGGAACCGGTCCAGCCATGCGAGGAACGTCCACGGGCTTTCCGAGCTTTGCGGGAAATACCGGTGCAGCAGCACCACGTCCCAGACCATCATCACGCCGTAGCCGAACGCCACTGCGGCCAGCAGGCTTTCCACCTGCGGCAGGCCCAGCGCCATCATCGCGCATGCGGACAGGAACGCCACGACCACCGCCGCGACGAACGACCACATGATGCCTTGGTAATCCTTGATGGCCGTCAGATAGCTCATCGCATTCCAATTGACGATCATTTCCAGGAACAGCCATAGGCAGAGTAACCCCTGCATGAGGGTCGCGCCGGAAAACAGCAGGAACACCGCGTACAGCACCGCACCCACCGCCAGCATGAGGGTCGTGGATCCCCAGAACGATGGAAGAATGGTCTCCTCATGATGTTCGAACAGCATGTCCGCAAGGAAACGCGTCACCGGCATGGACAGGAAGCTGGTCAACACCAATGAGGCGAGCAGCGTGTACGTGATCATGCAGACCAGCAGATTCTGGTCCGCGCGGGGCACGTGCCACCAACCGCTGACCGCCAGCACGCCGAACTGCAGCAGGATGCCCAGCAGCATCGGTCCGGTGCAGATCACACCGGCATAACCGTAGGCGCGCACCATGGCGACCAGGCCCTTGCGGTGGAACAGTTTCTTGAGTTCGAATCCGATTCCCGCCATATCAGTGCTCCAACCCGTAATGGTCGGCGGTATCGAGATACAGCGCACGGTATTCGTCAAGCATGCGCTCATGCCGATAGTAGGTTTTCACGCGTTCGCGTCCCACTTGGCCCATGGCTTCGCGCAGCTTGCGGCTCGCGCACATGCGTTCCATGGCGCGGGCAAGGCCCTCGCGGTACATCGGAGGCACGTAGAAGCCGGCCACGCCGAGGTCGTCGCCTTCCTCGCCTTCCAGCAGTTCACGGCAGCAGCCCACGTCGGTGGTCACGCAAGGGCGGGCCGCCGCGAACGATTCCAACACCGACAGAGGCTGGCCTTCGGAGATGCTGGTCAGCACCGTGAAATCCAGTTTGCGCATGTATTCGACCACATTCACGCGTCCGGTGAATTCAAGGTTCTTCACTTCAAGCTGTTTCACCAGCTCATAGCATTCGTCGGCATAGTCCTGGTCGTCCACACCACCGAGGATGTGCAGCCTGACATTGTCCACGCGGTTCGACAGTTCGCTGAACGCGTGGATGAGGGTTTTCACGTCCTTGATGGGAGCCAGACGCACCACGGCGCCGATATCCACCCAACCGTCCTCAGGCTTGAGTGGAATGTCGCAGAACCGTTCGTATTGGATGCCATTGGGAATGACCAGGCATTTGCTTGCCGGAGCGCCCATGTCGATCTGGGTCTGGCGAGCTCGGCCGAACAGGCTGGTCACACGCCATGCCCTACGGTAGATCTCCTGTGACAGCATGGCGAAGAAACGGATCCACCGTTGCCGGAACGCGGGCGCAACCCATTCGGCGGAAAGAATCTCCTCCTCACGTTCGCGCGTGTAGATGCCATGTTCGGTTAGTAATACGGGTGCGTGGTTGATACTGCCGCCCAAGCATGCCAGCAGGCCGCCGTAACCGGTGGAGATGGCATGGTAGATCTGCGCTTTCGGCACTTCTCCCGTCATCAGGTACAGCACCGGCAGCAGCATGGATCGCACGGTGTGGAACGCATCCGCGTAGGCGACGTACGGGTATTCCTCCATGCAGATCTTCGTAAACAGGTCGATGAATTCGTTGCTTTGCAGGAACGACAGCGGATGCACGCCTTTGTTGTGGAACAGGTTGAACAGTACGTCCCAGTCGGGATCGCTCAGATTCACCAGCTCACGCAGTGCCTTGACTTCCTCGTCGGTGAAGATCACTTTCGCATGTTCACCGCTCAGACGCAACGCGTCGTCGAGGAACACCTCATGCACTTCCACCACGTTGGATGGAAGGTCGTACACGAATTTGCCACGGTCCTTGGCTTTCGCGCCGATCACCCACAGCACGAACTCGTGTTCCTTCATGGCGGTGATGTAGCTGTGCATCCATGTGGACACGCCTCCATGCACGTACGGGTAGCAACCTTCCAATACCAGGCAGACTCTCATGCCGCGCCTCCAGCCTTGCGTTCGACGTGCACTGTGGAGTCCGTGGTCTTGATGAGGTACAGATTCCCCGTCATCCGGATCATGCTTCCGCCTTGGATTCTGCCGGGCGTGCCATGGTTCGCGCGGAGCAGCAGCCAAGCCTGGTCCTTAAAATTGCCCAAGTCGAATTCCCACTCATTGGCGGATTCCCTCATCTTGACAGTCAGTCCAGAAAAGCGTTGCACCGCGGACGCGCATTCCGTGCCTGTCTGCATGCGGATGGACGGTGCGGACGCTTCAAGCCAGTCGAGATAGTTCTCAAGGCCTTTTCTGTAGACCGCCCAGCCTTCTTTCGCGCCACGGTCAGGGTCGAGCATGTCGTCCGGATGCATGAAGTGGGTGCTGACGAAATGCATGTTCAGTTCGGATTCTGCGGCGAGCCGCATGTAATCTCCCACCATGCCGCCGGAGACGATGCGCGGCGCCTCGACGATGCCGTCATCGGCCACACCGAATTCCTGCACGTAAGGCAGTTTGCTGTCGCTTGGCAGGTAGGTGCTGGCGATGGTGCGGATTTCGGGCACGTCTCGTCCGATTGTCTGCCGTCCTTCCTTGGACAGGATGTTGGACGGCGGCACATATACCGACGCTGTGGCCGCCGGCAGCACGGACTTTTGGAATGCGATCAGCTCGCGCAGCGAGGCGACGACAGCTTTGCGATTCGGCCACTGATGGTACGCGTATTCGTCGCCATAATCGGTGTTCGGCAGTACGAGCGGCTGATGGTTGTAGCCATGGTAGCCGATTTCGCCGTTCTGTTTGAGCAGCAGTCCGCCGAAATAGCTGAAATGCGATTCGTCCTTCTGCCGTACGGGAGCGTCTTTCGTATCGTCCCCGTAATTCTCGATCATCACGCCGGTGAACCGAATACCGTAGCGTTCCGCGAGTTTGGTCAGGTCCGGCCACCAGACCTTCGAATAGAAGTCGGCGATGCTCATGCCGTAGTCGCGTTTGATGTAGGTGGCGTCTCCGCTGGGGACCGGGGATGGAAAATCGTCCAGATAGAACGCGGCGCTGTTGATGACCGGGTATGCCGTGGCGGAACCCAGCAGGCTGAACGCGGAGGCATAGAAGCCGCGCACCACCTTGCCATAGATGCCGATATTGCAGGTCACGGTTCGTCCGGAACGCACATCGGCACTCCAGATCAGTGGCGTATGGCCATTGGCACTGACCGCTTCGACGGTGGCCTTCTCATTGAGGTTCAGACTCAACGACGATTTGAACGGGCCACTGAACATGTAGGTGTGCCCGCCACCCAGCATAAAGTCCCTGGCAGGCTTGATGCCTTTGGTCATCACGTAGTCGTATGCGGAGGATTCGATGCCGATTTGAGGCCCGATCGCGTCCAGATAGCCTGTTTTTTCAGGCGTCATGGCAAGCATCATGTTGCCGCCGCCTTCAACCCATCTCATGATGGACACCAGCTCATCCCCCAGCGAATCAAGTTCCGGCATGACGATCAGCACGGTGCGGTACCGATTCAATGAGGGGATGTCGTCGGGATCGGTTTTGGCCAGATCCACGGTGGCGGTCGGCACTTTCATGTCGAGCAGCACCTGTTTCATCATGGCTTCGACCTCGTCCACACCATCCTGGGAACTATCCACGAGCATCAGGTTCGTGGCGCGCTGCCCCATGATGGCGTTCTGGGCCGGAATGGCCTCGTTACGAGCCATGTATTTCAAAGTGAATTTCGTCGCGCCGTAGTGGATGCCCAAGGTTTGCGCCAACAGCACCAAGGCGATGGCCATGAATACGGCCCACACGCGGACCAGGTTTTTCCAACGGAAGCGCTTCCATATGCGCCATGCGGAACGTATCATGCGCGCCCAGCCTCCTTGTCGCCGAGCCAGAATCGCAGGATGTCGTGGCCTCGGCCGCCAAGGTAGATGTGGTCGTCCTTGATGTGCCGGACGGTGCGTTGCACCGCCTCGCCATCGTGACGTGCGGCTTCCAATCGCAGTTTCATCAGCCAGACGTCACCTTGACGCGGCCATGCGGACAGCGCCGCTTCGATGGTGCGAGACGCGGCATCGAACGAACCGAGATCCATCTGCGTCTTCGCCAACGAGCATACGGTGCGGTAGTCGTTATGCCGTTTGAGCCGTTCGGCGAGCAGGTCGGCGTATCGGCGCATCTGCAACGTTCTGGCATACCCCTGTTCCATGGAGGATTTCAAGTAGTGTTCGAGCGCCTCACGGTACCGGTCGAGCGCCTCGTCCGAATCGCGGTTCCGCTCGTATTCCTCCATGCGTTGCTGCAACGCGATGTCTTCCTTCGCGCTGATCTGCGCCATGGCCGTGGCCGCGTAATGCACGACTTCCACGTCCTCGTTCAGACGGGCTTGGGAGAGCAGATTGGCGTATTGGCCGGGATTCTCGTTAAGAATGGACAGCATCAGATTACGACGCTGCCGTGGATTGTCCACGATCAGCGCCTCTTCCAACGGCACGGTGTTGGCGTAATCCGTACGGTCGTCCACAAGAATGTTGCGTTGTTCCTGATCCTCGACCTTCAGTTCCTGCAGACCGGCGGGAATCCGTCGTCCCCCACGAAGCACGGCACGCGAATGCATGAGCGCCACGCTCAACGGCCCCCATAGGGGAATCAACGCCATGAACGGGAGCAGCAGTCCATCGACTTTCAGCACTCCGACGTGGTGCAGCAGACACAGCGTCATGCAGACCAGCAGATGCACGGCGATGATGATCAACGCGGCGATAGTCGTCGACCCCATCAGCTTTCACCCCCATCGTCGGCTTGCGCGATATGCGATTGGGCTTCGGAAAGCAGGGCATCCTCTTGGGTCTGCGGAACGTAGGAGCAGTGCAAGCCGGAACGGGTCAGACGTTTGAGGATGATCGGCAGTTCCTTCTCCCCCGCCTGGCTCATCAGCAGATACACGCCGTCATCCGTCAGCATGCCGGCCTCATCGGTCTGGCGGATGCTTTGCATCAGCAGGGAGTCCACGTCCTCAAGGTTTCCCTCGCATTCGACTTTGAGCAGCAGATGGTCGCCCATATGGTCGTGTTTGAGGTCGTTGGCAGCCAGCACCTTCGGCAGGAACGCTTCTGGCTTCAGCAGGTTCGTTCCCGGCACCAGCATGGACCGGCGCGCCACGTCCTCGTATTCGAAGGCCCTGATCATGGCCGATTCGACCAGACCGCACATGATGCTGAACAGATTCTGGAAGTACAGGTTCATCTGGTCCGGTTTGGCCTCTCCCATGGTGATGATCACGGCCAGTTCGCCACGGTCACGCACGCCGACGGCGTACATCGGGAATTTGTCCTTTAACGTTCGGTTCACCCATATGCCGTTGTGTTCCAGCGCGGTGATGATTTCACCGTAATCCGAGACGCGTACGGAGCGGAAGCTGCCGACGTCGAACCGTGGGCTCGCCGCCACAAGACGGGCGAACTGTCCGCTGTTGTCCACTCGGAAGATGGCGAGGCTGTCGCTATCGAGGCTTTCCTGCATGATGCGGATCGCCGTATGGTACAGCTTCTGCGGTTGCACTTCGTCCAATTCTCGGGTCACGGCGTACAGTTTGCCGAAACTGTCGCGTCTGCCGATGATCTGGTCGCGCAACTGTCTGCGGTCGTCGAGCACATCCTGATACAGCCCGCGCAGGAAGTCCAGACGATTGCGCAACAACCCGTTCTCGTCGCGCACGAACCTCACGCTCTCCTGGTTGCGCGACTGCACATAGCCGCATACCGATCCGGCCACGAAATAAATGACGAAGGCAAGCCAGTTCGATGTGTCGTAGAACAACGGGGCGAAGGACGCGCCCTGCGACGCGTAGGACATGGCCACGCCGGCGCAGGCCAGTACGGCTGCGAACACGCCGGCATGCAGCCCGTAGATGGTGCCGACGATCACCACGAACAGCAATCGCAGGTCCACGGTTTCCAGCCGGCTGTTGCCTTGTGTAAAAGTGCGGAGCCATTCCGTCAGCAGGAACGCGCCGATGATTTCCAGCACGGTCCACCATTTGTTGTGGCTGCGTAGGAAATCCCATACCGGATACTTGTCGGTTTTGTTCTCGCGGAGCTTCAACCAGCCTTCGATGACGTGCGGAAAATCCTCGCGAAGCGAGTATCGTGGCGAAAAGCCGTACCGCAATCGCAATTCGTGGTCGTCGGCGGGGTATGCCTGCGGACGGTCCTCGCCGTATACGACCTTCGTTCCCGGAAAATATCCCGCGATCAGCGTTCCCAAATCGCCGTAAGTGAAGTCGAACACGTTCGGAATGTGGAACAGCTCGCTGTCGGCGGTCCAGTCGTCGAATATGCGGTAGATAAGTTCGGCCAGATCGTCGGCGCATAGGAAGCAGGTGCGTTGTTCGGCGCGTTCATGGAAGCGCAGTTCTCCCGCTTGTGCCTGTTCGAACAAGCTGTTGAAATATGCGGTGACGCCATTGCGTTGCGGCGCGTACAGATAGGGGCAGCGCACGATCTTCACTTCCAGATCGTAGGTGCGCGCATAGTACAGGCCGAGCTCTTCGCCGGCACGCGACATCAGGCTTTTGCTGGTCTCGTGCACGTCCGTTTCCTGCGGATAGGCGAATTCCGATTCCGGCCCGCTCACCATCAGCATCTGGACCTTGCGATTGCGGACGGTGTGCAGCAGTCGGCGCAGGTAGCCCAGGTCGCCGTCACGTTCGCTGCGGGGCGTCAGATCTTCGGAGAAGTAGACGATTCGATCGAATTCGTAGTTGGAGAACACTTCCGACACGGCGTCACGGTCGGGCATGTCGATGATTTTGAGATCCTCGCCGCTGGATTCGGTCCCTTTGCGGAGGGCCACCACCACCTTGTCTTGGGGGAACGTGTGCTCGATCCACTGCTTCGTCACGAAGTCGGTGTTGCCGATTAACAGTATCTCCACTCGCCTCACCCCAGGGATACACCCGTTTAGAGGTCAACATCATGGAACAGTACAGCCGTCAACCCCTTGTCTACCTGCACCATAGTTTAGCAACAGAGGGGACAGAACATCCCTCTTCGTTGGGGGTAATGGGCGTATGTCTTTCGCCGATATGGTTCGGATGGCGCTTGTGCTGGAAAACGAGCGGAAATCACGCAGGTAAATCGGAAAAGATATGCGAGAAAAACAAAACCCCAGATTGCTCCGGGGTGTATCTGGTGGCTCCGAGCGGCATCGATCCGCTGACCTAACGATTTTCAGTCGTTCGCTCTACCAACTGAGCTACAGAGCCATGAACAGGAACCTGTTCGAGCGACCCCGGCCGGACTTGAACCGGTGACCTCCGCCGTGACAGGGCGGCGCTCTAACCAACTGAGCTACGCGGCCATTGCCACCTTGTTTCCAAGGTACGTACCCCCTGAGAGAGTCGAACTCTCGTTGTCAGATTGAAAGTCTGGTGTCCTAACCGTTAGACGAAGGGGGCGCTTTCAGCGTTTCCGCTTGACAACTTGCCCTACTATACGCGAATCTGGCCGACATGCAAACCTCGGCGTGTCGCGCCGGTGTCACACACCGCCACAATAAGACAGGAATCCTCGTAAAACACTGAAATTCCAAGCCTTATCGCATTACACGCGACGATAGGTGAAATCGTGAATCACGCGCCCGGCGGCAAGTCCCTTCTTCTCGAAATTGGTCAAAACACGGCCATCGAATCGCTCGGATTCAGCGAAATCGGCGTGTCGCAATGCGGCCGCCTCATCCGCGTTGCCTTTGCCGACGTGCTCGACGGGCAGGCTCACGGTCAATGCGCCGTCGTTATGGAAGCCGTCCAGCTCGTCCATCACCTCATGGACGTGCAGCGCGTAATCCTCGATGTCGGTGGCGATGCGCCACACGCCTTCGTCCGTCAACGCGCGGTGGACGTCCGCGGCGAGCTCGGGCTGTACGATGCGGCGCTTGTGATGGCGCATCTTCGGCCACGGGTCGGGGAAGAACGTCCACACTTCGGCGATCGAGCCGTCGACGGCCGCCTTGAACAGTTCTGGCGCGTTGATCTGGGCGATCCGCAGGTTCTTCAGGTTCTGCTTGCCGGCGAGCAGCAGCGTGTGCGCCACGCCCGGATCGTAGACCTCCAGAGCAAGGAAGTTGACGTCCGGCCGGGCGGCTGCGGCGGCAACGACGTTCTCGCCTTGTCCGGAGCCGATTTCCACGATCAGAGGATTGGTATTGCCCCACGTTTCGCGGATATAGGCTTGGTCGAACACGAAACCCTCACGCACGTCGAGGGACCCTTCGCCCGCGTTGATGTTCAGCAGATACGTATCGGCGTAGGCGTCCCAGGCCCGCTGCAGTCGTGCGTCGAGCCGGGCGGACCGCCGCACGAAGGACAGTACTTTGCGGCCGTAAAGAGCAGGCCTGCCATCGACTGTCGGTTGTACGTCTGGCACGTTTTCTTCTATTTCACGGCCATTATTCGGCGTGTTTTCGTCTTGTTGCATACCCTAATTTATAGAGGAAACGCAGGAACGAACGAGTTATGTGCGTTCGTGTTCACGTGCTATACTCAAATTGTTCAAAAGGTAACAAATCTGAGCAAAAAGTGAACAATGGTTGACATTTTTCAAATCATCAAAGTTCACCGCTCATTTGAAGGAAAGGCCAGAACATGACAGTTCTCGTCACTGGTGGGTGCGGATACATCGGCGCCCACGTCGTTCACGCACTTCATCAGGCCGGCGAAAAGGTTGTCGTCGTCGACGATCTGAGCTACGGCAAGCCCACTCGCATCGA